>Ga0075424_100000033_pt1 | contig 68646 bp, 61 predicted proteins | sample SoiMethybrSBSTD3_FD_75301 | JGI IMG/M metagenome (GOLD analysis project Ga0075424, IMG submission 75301) | Bulk soil microbial communities from a Populus tree surrounding site in Tennessee, USA - Soil MetaG P. TD hybrid SBSTD3 | ecosystem: Environmental > Terrestrial > Soil > Tree plantation...
CGGCAGGTGGGCAGCCATATTCGACTGGAATCGAGATTTCGCGGTATCCACACCACCTAAACAGCCCCTGATCACTCTAGTCTGCGGCTTGGAACTCTCAGTGCCATCCTCTCGGATGTGGCAGATTATCTGAATATTGAACGTTCACAATTTCAGCAGGAACTTTTCGGAAGATGATTCGTCCCAAACCTCTCGTCCTTGTCATTCTTGATGGCTGGGGCTATCGCGCCGAGAAAAAGGCGAACGCGATCGAGCTCGCCCGCAAGCCTGCGTACGACCGCCTGCTGAGCGAATACCCCAACACTCTGATTCACACCAGCGGGAAGTATGTCGGGCTGCCCGACGGGCAGATGGGGAACAGCGAAGTCGGACACCTGAATATTGGCGCAGGGCGAATCGTACAAATGGACAGCACGCGGATTGAGCTGATGATTCAGAGTGGCGAGTTTTTTTCTAACCCCACGCTCCTTGCTGCCATGAAGAATGCCCAATCGGGAGGTCGGCGGCTGCACCTGTTTGGCCTCTGTTCAGATGGCGGAGTGCATTCCTATCACACTCATCTCTATGCGTTACTGAAAATGGCTCGCCAGAACAACCTTGAGCGCGTCTTCGTGCACGCCTTCATGGATGGGCGGGATACGCTGCCCACGAGCGGAGCCGGTTATCTAGAGCAACTTCAGCAGAAGATGCGTGAGTACAACACGGGAAAAATCGCCAGCGTGAACGGTCGCTACTATGCGATGGATCGCGACCGACGCTGGGAGCGTATTGCCAAGGCCTTCAATGCAATGGTTTACGGCGATGGAGAAGCTGGCAAATACACTGATCCAGTGCAGGGAGTGAAAGAATCGTACAACAAAGGTGTAACGGATGAATTCATCGTGCCGTTTGTATGTGTAGACAGCCACAAACAGCCGTTGGCAACCATTCGTGACGATGATTCTTGCATCTGCTTCAACTTTCGTGCCGACCGGGTGCGGCAAATCACCCGTGCGCTGACTCGTAACAGCGGGCTGAACGAGCAGGCTGGCCGTGATCTGCCGGGAGCTGAGGATCTGGACGCGACGATCCCACGCGAACGTGTCCCCAGGAACCTGCATCACGTCTGCATGACGCGGTATGACAAGAAATTCGCGCTCCCGGTCGTGATTCCTCGCGAGTCGCTGGACAACATTCTTGCCAACGTTATGGGCCAAATGAATCTGCGCAATTTGCGAGTAGCGGAGACGGAGAAGTACGCACACGTAACCTACTTCTTCAACGGCGGCGTTGAGCAGCCGTTTCCGGGCGAGGATCGAGTGCTCGTTCCATCACCTAAGGTCGCTACCTATGATCTCAAGCCAGAGATGTCGGCTGCCGGGATCGCCGATGCGGTGGTGAAAGCGGTGGAGGACGGCACATTTGACGTCATCATCGTGAATTTTGCCAACGCCGATATGGTTGGCCACTCCGGTAAGATTGAGCCTACTATCAAAGCGGTCGAAACCGTGGACGCCTGCCTCGGGCGCATCGAGCCTGCGGTGCGCGCACGGGGCGGCGCGCTTTTGATTACCGCCGATCACGGGAATGCCGAGCTGATGATCGATCCGGCGACCGGCGGTCCGCATACGGCGCACACTACGAATCCTGTGCCGTTTATTGTGGTTGCGGAGAACGCGAAGAAGTTCTCACTCAAGTCCAGCGGGGCACTCCGGGATATCTCTCCAACCGTGCTTGGCATGCTGAGTATCCCACAGCCGCATGAGATGACGGGGCAGGACTTACGAGTGGAAAGAAAATAACCACAGAGGGCCACAGAGGAGCACAGAGGACTGAGTCAATAACTGGATTTCACGCTTGCAATGAAGATCGTTCTGGTTACCCACCACCGGTTTGATTCCTGGAACATTCCCGATTGGTTTTCTGGGCGATTGCGGCGCGAGTTCCCGCAGGTCAAAGTCGTTCACCTCAAAGGCTACGCCGGGTTGGAAGCGCAGCTGGGCGATGCCGAAGTGGTGATGACGTGGTCGTTCCGCCCGGAGCAGTTCAGGGTTGCGCGCAGCCTTCGTTGGATTCATTGTCCGGCGGCCGCGGTGCATCAACTCATGTTTTCCGAGCTGATCCAGAGCGAGGTAATAGTCACCAACGCAAGCAAAGTGCACGGCACCGTCGTCGCGGAGCTGGTGATCGCTCTCGTTTTTGCCCTTGCCAAAAATCTGCATCGAGCCGCTCACTTTCAGCGGCAACACGTGTGGGGACAAGAATCCATGTGGGATGAGACCCCACGCCCCAGGGAACTCTCCGACGCGACTCTCGGGCTTGTAGGTCTTGGCAGTATTGGGAGCGAAGTCGCACGGCGAGCTTCGGGGTTGGGGATGCGGGTGATTGCGGTGCGCGAGCATCCGGAGAAGGGCAGCCCCGCGGAGGTGGATCGGGTTTTGGCGTCTGCGCAAATTGACGAACTCTTATCGCAATCTGATTACGTCATACTAGCCGCTCCAGTCACGCCGGCCACGCGACATCTCATCGATGAAGCTCGTCTCGCGAAAATGAAGCCTGGCGCCTGCCTCATCAATGTGAGCCGCGGCTCTCTCGTCGATGAAGCGGCTCTGGTCCAGGCCCTGCGAGAGCGCAGAATTGGCGGCGCGGCGCTTGATGTTTTCGAGCAAGAACCGCTTCCGCCTGACTCCCCACTCTGGGATTTGGAGAACCTGCTCATCACTCCCCATATCGGTGGATTGACTGAAAAGCTCTGGGAAAGGCACTACGCACTTTTTTCGGAAAATATGCGGCGTTATCTAAAACGCGAACCGCTGCTGAGCGTCGTGGACAAACAGCAGGGCTACTGAAAAGCTGTGCACCTTCGTAACTGGAGCTTCGCTTCACCACGGCGCGACAATAGCTCTTTCCATGAATGAACATTCCGTTGCCGAATCTCGTGCATGTGTAGCTGCGCTCTGGCGGAGAGGTGGGGAGTTCGTATACCTAATTCCGCCGGCGGCGCGGATCATACTGGGCGTCTTCCTGCTCGCCGCATTGCTCATGGCTGCTCACACGGCTTTTACCACCAAGGACGCCAGTGTCCGACTCAAGGTTCAGCACAACCTGCGTGGGGCGCAGCTCTCGGTGTGGGTAGACGGCGATCTCGCTTATTCGGGAAGATTGGTAGGCTCAGCCAGGAAAAAGTTTGGATTGATCCCTGAGATGCAGGGAAGCCTTTCGGAAACTCTGGCCATTTCCTCCGGTACACACCAGTTGCGCGTTCGCGTCGCTTCCGATGACGGCTCAGTGCAGGAAAACAGCACCAGAGGCGACTTCCCCAGCAATAATCAACGCACTCTATCGATCGTTGCTCGCCGGGATGATCTCTCTCTCGCTTGGCCGGGAGTGGATGCGGCGCTTTCTGAGCCTGTGTCTCCTGTTGAGGTTCCAAACAGCAGTTGGTTTTCGCGTTACGCCGGCTCTCTTCTCATGACAGTCGCCGGATCCATTGTCTCTGCTCTGACCGGATACGCCATCAGGGAAATCCCGCGGCAACTGGGGTCACGACCGAGCGAAGTGCCCAAGGCCTGATCCAGGTCTAAAGGTCTAAAGGCACTGCTCTTGACTTGCTGCAGGGTGAACCCCATAATCCGGCTGAATTTGTTGTCCGTTTGCCGGCAAACTGTAGTACTTCCCCCAAGCCCTGTTCCAGGTTTCATTCGCGCGGTTGGAGAAGTTATGAGCTCGCCTCGTCCGTGCCTGGGCTTCGCCTTTTCCATTTGGCTATGCCTTGCTGCCACTGCTCAAATTCCACGGAGTGAGCTGGACGTTCATCGTCCAGCCAGCCAGGTCAGTTGGGCAAGTGGTCCGATAGACATGAAATCGGACCACTTCTTTCAATCCGTTCTCGAAAATGACCGTGTGCGGGTGTTCAAGGTAGAGATACCGCGATCCCAGTCCAGCGGGCTCGATCAGCACAGACATGATTACATCGTGGTCTCGCTTGGCAAGAATGATTTTGAGATCGCCGGCCCCGGGATGACATTTCCGATGCAATTAGATGATGGCGAAATGCAGGTATTAAAGGGCGGAGCGCCGCACCGGATTACGAACCGCTCTGATCAGCCTCTGCGACTGCTGGAACTGGAGGTTTTGCGCGAAGTGCACCCCGAGCAGCCTGTTTGTGGCTTGGGTGGACGCCGCTGTACTGACGGCAGATTCGGCCACAGTGACACGGGAACCTACACTCAAAGCACACTGTTCGAGACCGATACTGTGAAACTTGCACGGATTGAGCTCGGTCCGGAAAGCCTCTTGCCAGAGCACCGGCACGAGCGCTGCCATGTTTTGCTGGCGCTGGCGGATGCGACTCTGCGCGACGAAACCGGCATTGATCAGGAACGTGAGATTCACCTCAAGGCTGGCCAGGCAGAATGGTATTCGCAGGCCCTGGTCCACAGTTTGAAAAATCTTGACAGGAAGGACGTAAAGTTCATCACCGTGGAGTTCAAGTAAGCCGCACAAAAAATGAAAGGCCTTCCGCCAGAAGGCCCTGAGCTCAAACATACTGTCAGTAGATTCAGCTGGCACGCGGCAGCGGCTTGTCGGTCTTCTGCCAATCGGCAGCTGCTTCGCCGGTGCTTGCAACGTCCGTAGCGCCGGTGCGCTCCAATATCTCCTTCGCTTTCTTCGTCCAGTTGGAATCGTCGCAGTGGACGCTGAGTAGAATCCCGCCGCTCCTGATGCGTCCTTCGTAGCGCTTGGCTTCAAACTCCGGGATGCCCATACCGATCAGAGCGCCTGCGATGCCACCGATCGCGCCGCCCACGCCCACACCGGTCAGAGCGGCTACTATCGGTCCGGCGGCAACGAGTGGACCTATACCAGGAATCGCCAGGATGCCGATACCGGCCAGCCAGCCCAGCACTCCGCCAATCACGCCACCAGTCGTGGCCCCGGCTGCTGTGCCCTCGGGCGCCTTCGTGCTCTTCTCCACTGCGAAATCTTTCGTACCCGTGTTGTCGGCGAACAACACTGAAATGTCCGTGTTGCGGAAGCCTTCGCTCCGCAAAGCATCGACCGCGTATTCAACGTCTGGCTGACTCTGATAAATGCCAAATACGGCTGTATTTTGGCCTGCCATCGAGACATCTCCTCAGTGGGTAATGGCTTTCTCGCTCTCCAGCGGAGCTTGGATGGCATTTCTGGGAGGAAAGATGGCCAGAAAAGAGCACAGCTACTGGAGCTATGCCCATCCGACGATCATGAGCCCGACTGGAATCATCTTTACTTCGCGGGTGTGCTTGAGGGGCTCAGCTCTTGCCGCCGGTTTCCATTTTTTGCTTGAACATCTTAAGCGCCAATTTCCGCACGGTCTCAGAAACTTCTTTATTACCCGACAGATTACGAAGATCCTTAATAAGGAGGTGCTTTATGAGCGCAAGTGACACATCAAGCGGGGTGCGGGGATTAAATGTCAGGTTGCGAATGACCACATAGTTTTTCACGAATCGTCTTTTCATCGGAATGCCACGCAGGACCGCCTCAAGCACATTCTTCTGGCTGGCAAAGCTTTCCACCTCGCCATCGCTGATCTTCGGCGATTCCAGCACCGCCAGTGCTACGATTTTTGTTCCATCTCTGATTAAGATCGAACGCTCTTCCTTGTTGCCCTTCATGGCCAGTTGAATGCGGCCTTTGATGTCCAGCTTGGAAAGCTTTTTCAAGGCACTGCCGCGCTCGTCCTCGTGACTGACATGTGTTTTCTTTATTTCTGCTCGCTTTGGCACGGTCGCCGTCCCGGCAGCGACGGATTGACACATCGCTTCTGCCAGAGGTTCATCCGCAGGAATGAATTCATCGTAGAAGCCTCCGATCGGCTGGAAGGGCTTATCGCCTTCGCTCGCGATCTCCGCGGCATGTTCGTTCAGATACGCGAGGATACTTTCATCAAGGATGTCCTCGGGACCGGCTGGCTCCGATTCCGTTTCCAGCAGCCTGTCCTCTCGCACCGGAGTCAGCGAGAATTCCTGCCCTGGCAGCCCTGAGTTCGCCGGGCCCTCCGCCGGAAGAACTGGCGTAGAAGCCTGAATTGCCTGACTCTCTGGCTGGGTGGCGGGGACGTGCGGGTTGGACTCTAAGCACTCGCGAATCTTCTGCGATCTCTTCGCCCGCTCGCTCCCGAACAGAATCTCCACCACATCTCGAGAAGCGGTGGCCGCCAGCTCTACCAATTTCTCTTCGCTGACGGATGGATTTTCCAACAGCGCGGGAAGCAATGCCGGGCGCAGATTCCGCTGCGAAATCATGTAATCGAGCACTTCTTTGGGTGTGCTCGATTCAGACGCGACCGCCCGGGATGCAGCCTCATCCCAACCGGCCAGCGTGAGCTTCGCCTGTTGACTGAAGATTTTGTTGTGTTCGGCGAGGTAGACAAGAATTTCGATCATCTCGCGCGGAGGAACAGAAAGAGCTCCCTTGGCAGCTGCCATCATCATGTTCGAGGGCAGCGCCGACACGCGAATGAGATCAATCATGCGCGGCATGGCTTACCTCGCATGTAGGTCACCGCTTTTCTCCCCGCCTCATAACCAAGTACCCACGGATAAAAGGCTGCAGATCGCCGTCCAGAACGCGGTCAACATCACCAACCTCAATTTTGGTGCGATGATCTTTGATCAGTCGGTAGGGCTGCAGTACATAGGATCGAATCTGCGAGCCGAAGTCGATATCGAGCTTTGAATCTTCGATCTTCTTCGTCTCTTCGCGCCTTTTCTCCATCTCGTATTCGTACAGCTTGGAGCGCAGCATACTCATGGCGCGCTCGCGATTTTTGTGCTGCGAGCGTTCGTTCTGGCAACTCGCCACAATTCCGGTGGGAATATGCGTGATGCGCACCGCTGAATCCGTAGTGTTTACGTGCTGCCCGCCTTTGCCGCTGGACCGGTACGTATCCACGCGGATGTCATCCGGCTTGATGACCACCTCGATGCTGTCATCGATTTCGGGCGAGACGAACACACTGGCAAACGATGTGTGACGCCGCTTGGCCTGATCAAATGGCGAGATACGAACCAGTCTGTGGACACCAATTTCACCGGTCAGCAGCCCGAAAGCATAATCCCCATTCACCGCGAAGGTCGCCGACTTCAAGCCCGCCTCGTCTCCCGGTTGATAATCATAGAGGACCGTCTGAAATCCTTGACGCTCGGCCCATCGCAAGTACATGCGCAGGAGCATATCGGCCCAATCCTGGGACTCGGTGCCGCCCGCGCCGGGATGAATCGTCATAATCGCGTTGCGCGCATCGTTCTCGCCGGAAAGCAATGTCTCCGTTTCCAGTCGATCCACCACCTGCCGCAGGGACTCGATCTCCTTGCGCAGGTCGGCATCGACGTTCTCTCCTTCCCGCGCCAGATCGAAATAGGCAGAGATGTCTTCGGATCGGCGAACTAGATCGGCTTCGGTCGCCAAGACATTTTCGAGCCGCTTTTTCTCACGCATCACCTGCTGAGATTTTTGCGGGTTCGACCAGAGGTTTGGCTCGGCAGCTTGCTTGTCGATTTCGGCTAGATTTTGACGCAGCTTTCCCGCGTCAAAGGTACTCCTGGAGGTCTCGGACCTTATCTTTTAGACCGGCATATTCCTGTTCGAGTTCTTCGACCATGCCTAGTTCTCTGCTTTTCTGCGGATCGCAAAGCGCATCACCAGCGCCGCTATCGAAATTATCGCACAGAGATACGCGAACCAGTCACCATGACGGGTATAAAAGGTGGTTACGTTCGACAGGCCGTAATTGGTCTCCAGAGCCGTGCGCATCTTTCGCGGCACACTGGCCACAATTCTTCCATATGGATCAATCACGGCTGTGACTCCGGTATTCGTGTCGCGCAAAAGCCAACGGGCATTCTCCACGGCCCGCATACGGGCCTGCTTGAGATGCTGTGCGTAAGCGCCGCTGTCACCGTACCAACCGTCGTTTGAAATGTTCACCAATACTTGAGCGCCATTAGCCGCAAACCGCCGTATTTCGTCTGGGAAAATGGATTCGTAGCAGATGAATACGCCTAGGCTGGTATCTCCGGCTACGAGCGGTGCGCGCGACGTGCCTGGAAGGAAATCCCCCACTTCTTTGGTTAGCCCTCCGGCGAAGCCGAACACACGCTTGAACGGCACGTACTCGCCGAACGGCACAAGGTGAACCTTGTCGTAGCGCGCAACCCATTCACCTTGAGGATTGATCAGATTAGCGGAGTTGTACACCTGAGTGGCTCTTTCAGGCGTCTCGCTGGCGTTGCGAATACCTAGGCTTCCAGCCAAAACCGATGCCTGCGATTGTCGTGCGATGCTACTCAAGGTTTCACGGAAAACCGGGTCAGTGGAATAAAAAGGCGCCGGCGATTCCGGCCACACAATTAGATCAGCCTGTTTGCTCTGGCTTCCTGGCGGATTCACGCTCAGCCAGGCCAGATCGCGGAGAGTGCCGTCGAAATATTCCTTCGTCCACTCCGATCCCTCCAGGACCGGGATGTTCTGCTGCACGAGCCGTGCGGTATGATCCCCGGTCAGAACCTCTGGGCGAATCCACCTCCCAATTTGCAATACGACCATGGCGATGACAGAAGCGAGCAGAAGCGGTCTCCACTTCTCACGCCCGACTTTCAGCTTTGCAAGGAGGAATGCCGCTGCAAATGCCGCATTCACGACCATGATTTCAAATGAGACGCCGTACACTCCGGTAAACCTGCTGACGTGGACCAGGGCAATGTTGTCCACCTGAGCAATTCCGAGCAGGTCCCACGGAAATCCGCTGATCCGAGTGCGGGCCAATTCCACGCCGACCCACAGAAAAGGGGAGATCAGCAGAGCACGCCGGCTGAAAGAGCTGTCTCCTGCGAGCCAGCACGTCAGTCCCCCGAATGCTCCGTGATAAAGAGCGAGGTAAAGGCAGAATAGAATCACTACCCCGTAAGCGGCCGGAGCATTGAGTCCGCCATATTGACGCATCGTCGGATAAATCCAATAACAACTCCCCGCGTACCAGACAATTCCACAAACATATCCCAGGACGAAGCCTTGAACCGGCCCGGCTGGCAGCAGCTTGACTCCGGCATTCAACTGCAAGCTTTTCGGAACTCGCACACGTAACAGCCCGATCAGAAGCGGCGCGATCGCAATCCAGCACAGCATGTACAGATTAGGCAAAGGGAAAATCAGGATCTGCAAACCGGCCGAGAGCAAACAAAGCAGCCAGGCGCTGGAAGGGATCTGCCGCACTGAGGAAGCATAGCAAACCGGTTACTTCTAAATTGGTGTGGCCAGGTTTTTGTATGTATGCCTCGGTTTCACTGGCTAAGGCAGATTTATGTATCGCCATCCTGATGAAGCGGAGTCCTGCGCGAGCGCAGCACTCTCCGACGAAGGAGCTTTGCATTTTGTGGACTAGGAGTCCCATCAGCTAACATTGAGAAAGTATCGGCATTCAGCACCATGGCCAGGTCTCCGCAAGCGCGAGCGTGCGGGCGGTTTTGAAAAACCATAAATCAATGGCATCCTCGGGCACCTAATTTCCTCCGGCATGTCCTCTTCCTTCCAACCCGGCCAGCTTTCAAACCGAGTTCGCATCGTGGTCGCCACCTCGGTGATGCTGACGTTTATTTCTTATTGGCGAGCCGCCGCCATTGTGTTGAACGACCTGGGTTCCTCCGCGTTTTATGCGGCCGGCATCGCCGAGCAGGCAGTCGGTAAATCCGCCCCCTGGTTCATCCTGGCAGTCATGCTGTTCTCCTTCGCGGTTCGCGCCGTCTACGTTGAGAGTTGCTCCATGTTTGTTCGTGGTGGGGTGTACCGCGTGGTCAAGGAAGCCCTGGGCGGCACCCTGGCCAAGATGAGCGTCTCTGCCCTGATGTTTGACTACATCCTGACTGGCCCGATTTCCGGAGTATCGGCGGGCCAGTACATTGCAGGTCTGATCAATGACATCTTTTCAGCCGCTGACTCCCATGGCTGGATTCCGCGAGCCGTGCATGTTCTGTTTCACGGTACGCCCCACGTGGACGTGAACTGGACTTCCGTCCTCTTCGCGGTGGGAGTGACGCTCTATTTCTGGCGGCAGAACACCAAAGGTATCCACGAGTCCAGCGAAAAAGCTCTTCAGGTAATGCAGATCACTACGGTCATGGTGGTGATGCTGTTGGGGTGGTCTGCATTCACTCTGCTGAAGCAGGGATATCAACCCGTACCTCTGCCGAGTCCGCACAATCTTCACTTCAGCAAAGAGGCCCTTGGTTTTCTCACGCACACTGACTTGGCGCACGATCTGGCAACAAAATTCGGCCTTCTCGGCATCCTGATCGCCTTTGGCCACTCGGTATTGGCCATGAGTGGCGAGGAGTCTCTGGCCCAGGTCAATCGCGAACTTGCCCACCCCAAATTGAAGAACCTGAAGCGGGCTGCCGTGATCATCGCGATCTATAGCTTCGTTTTTACCGGGCTCACCGCGTTGCTCTTCGTGATGATCATTCCGGACTCAGTGAGGGTTCCCGTCTACAAGGACAATCTCATCGCCGGATTGGCCATGTACCTCTGGGGCCCCCTGTTGCTGCGTCTGATCTTCCGCGCTTTCGTCGTGGTAGTCGGATTCTTGATTCTCTCGGGCGCAGTCAACACCGCCATCATAGGTTCGAACGGCGTATTGAACCGGGTTTCCGAAGATGGCGTCCTCACCGATTGGTTCCGGCAGCCACATCCTCGCTTCGGCACCAGTTATCGCATCATCAATCTGGTGGTCTTTCTTCAGTTGTTCACAATCATTGCCAGCCGCGGAAATGTTTACTGGCTGGGTGAGGCGTATGCCTTCGGCGTGATCTGGAGTTTCACGTTTAACAGCCTCGCGATGCTGGTGCTGCGTTTCAAGTACAAGGGCGAACGCGGTTGGAAGGTGCCTCCGAACCTGCGAATCGCTGGCCACGATATACCTGTCGGCCTTGCATCAGTGTTCCTGGTTCTGCTCTCGGTCGCGATTGTAAATCTTTTCACGAAGTCGCTGGCCACCGAGGCCGGTGTAGCGTTTGCGGCTGCTTTCTTCCTGATTTTCACGGTCTCGGAACGCTCCAATCGCCACAAACATGCGATCGCTGAGCAGCAAATGAAAGAGCACTTTCAGCTGCTGCAAAGCGATACAGTCGAGCGCAACAAGCTGGGTATTCGTCCAGGGAACGTACTCGTCACCGTTCGTGACTACAACACGCTCAACCACCTGAGATGGGTACTCGAGCGAACAGATACCGCTGAGCAAGACATTGTGGTGATGTCAGCGCGAGTCAGCCAGTTCGGTACCTCGGCCTACGATCTTTCCACCGAGCAAATATTCAGCGACTACGAACAGCAGTTGTTCACGCGCGCCGTGTCCGTGGCCGAGAGTTTTGGGAAACATGTTTCTTTGCTGGTGGTGCCCGCGCGCGACGTGTGGTCTGCGATCGTGCAAACTGCCATCAATTTGGAGTCTTCCGCGGTCGTCTCTGGGTTATCCAGCAAAATGACCGCAGAAGAGCAGGCTTTTGCTCTGGGACGAGCGTGGGAGGCCACGCCTGAACCAAAACGGCAGTTTGTGTTGCAGATCGTGCATCCCGACGGGAAGGTAGATACTTTCCGCATCGGGCCGCATACCCCGACCATGAAGACCGAAGACGTACATTTGATACACCGGCTATGGCTGAATATCACCCGCGAGCCCGGAATGGACAAGTTGCACCACCATGACATCGTCACAGAGGCACTCACTCGCTTTGCGCGCGACTATGCTGGCCGTGACCGGTCCGATATCCTCCGCGAGCTGCGAAAAAGTTCCGGAAGTACGGTTCAGACCAGGCCGATCGGCGACGACGGCAAACCAGCCTCGCAGCCCCTCATGCCTCCGCAGGAAGACCAGCACACAGCCGACGACGAAGATCAGGGCCCTCCGACGCCGCCGGTCCTGGGACCGTAAGGAAATCCATGCACCGATACGGACCCGTTATCCCCCTTCGCCGACCTTCAGCACCGCCAAAAACGCCTCTTGAGGGATGTCTACCCGCCCAATGCGCTTCATACGTTTCTTGCCTTCCTTCTGCTTCTCTAGCAACTTGCGTTTGCGGGTGATGTCGCCGCCATAGCATTTGGCCAATACGTTCTTGCGCATGGCAGGAACGGTTTCGCGAGCAATGATCTTCGCTCCTACCGCGGCCTGAATCGCCACCTCAAACATCTGCCTTGGAATTAATTCTTTCATCTTTGCGGCCAACGCTCGGCCCCGCTCGTACGCGAAGTCACGATGCACAATGAGCGAGAGGGCGTCTACCGGATCGCCCGCGACCAGAATATCCAACTTCACCATCGGTGATTCCCAATAGCCCGCCAGATGATAGTCGAGAGACGCGTACCCGCGCGATACCGACTTGAGCCGGTCATAGAAATCCATCACGATTTCATTCAGCGGCAGCTCGTACTGCAGCATCACGCGCGAGGCGCTTACATACTCGAAACTCTTCTGCTTGCCACGCTTCTCCTCTACCAGTTTGAGAATTCCACCGACGTATTCCTCGTTCGTCAAGATCGTAGCCATAATGACAGGCTCTTCGACTTTGCAGATTTCGGTGGGATTCGGCCATCGCGAAGGATTGTCCACTTCGATTACTTTGCCGTCGCTGCCGGTGATCTTGTAGCGCACCCCGGGAGCAGTGGTGATGAGATCGAGTCCGAATTCGCGTTCCAGGCGCTCCTGGATGATCTCCATGTGCAACAGGCCAAGGAAGCCGCAGCGAAAGCCGAAGCCCAGCGCCGCCGAGCTTTCGGGCTCGAAAAAGAAAGAGGCGTCGTTCAGCCGCAGTTTTTCCAGGGCCTCACGCAGTTGTGTGTGCTCGTGCGCATCTACCGTGTAGAGTCCGGCGAAGACCATCGGCTTGATGTCTTCGAAGCCGGGCAGCGGCTCAAAGGCCGGACGTTCCTCGTCAGTGATGGTATCCCCGATCTTGGTGTCGGCAACGTTCTTGATATTGGCAATGAGAAAACCGACTTCGCCCCCGCGCAGTTCTTCGATTTCGACCGGCTTGGGCGTGAGGATACCCAGCGTTTCCACCTCGAAGACGCGCCCGTTTGACCATAGCCGGATTTTTTGCCCCTTGCGCAGCATGCCTTCAAAGACACGAGTCAGTACGATGACCCCGCGGTAGGGATCGAACCAGGAATCGAAAATGAGGGCCTGGAGCCGCCGCTCGGGATTGCCCTTCGGCGGCGGGATACGCTTAACAACCGCCTCCAGCACGTCGGGCACACCCTGGCCAGTCTTTGCGCTGATGAGCAGAGCTTCAGTAGCATCAAGCCCAACCGCGCCTTCGATCATTTCCTTAGTGCGCGCCACGTCGGCGCTTGGCAAATCGATCTTATTGATGACCGGAATGATTTCGAGCCGGTTATTAATCGCGATATAGGAGTTGGCCAGTGTCTGCGCCTCGACGCCCTGCGAGGCGTCCACCACCAGCAGAGCGCCTTCACACGAGGCTAGCGACCGTGAGACTTCGTACGAAAAGTCCACGTGCCCGGGCGTATCGATTAAGTTGAGCTGATAAGTCTGGCCATCGTGCGCCGTGTACATCATGCGCACTGCATGGGCCTTGATAGTGATTCCACGTTCGCGCTCCAGATCCATGGAATCGAGCACCTGTGCCTGCATCTCCCGCGCCGAAAGCGAGCCGGTGAGCTCCAGCAAGCGATCGGCCAGCGTGGATTTCCCGTGGTCAATGTGCGCGATGATGGCGAAATTGCGGATGAAAAGAGAATCCATGGTGAGAACTACCCTTGATTCTAGCAGGGCAGTTTGAGGCCCCTACGCGACAACGCTAAAATACAGGTGCCGTGCGTTACCTGGTCAGAGCGCGATTGAAACCGGGTCGAGAGCACGCGCTCTTGAAAGCGATTAAAGATGAAACTCTGGGCCGTGGCTCGGTTGCGGAAGGCGAATACCTGCGTAGCATGCAGGACGCACGTCTGTGCCCTGATGAAACTGCGCGCTGGGTCGAGGTGTGTTACTGCCCAACGCCGCTAGAGGAAGAACGTCCCTATTGGGAGGACTATTTCGAGCTGGCGAAGGTTCAAGATGCCCATGACCGCCGCAAATGCCACGACCAGAATGGTTCAGAACCGTGGGCCTGCGGTGACTGCGATTGCACCCGGCGCCTGGAAATGACATTGAAACGGACAGGAAAATCCTTCTTAGATTCCCTGCGCACGAATTACGAGTGACTACTCCGCTCACCCTTAGCAGCTCACCTTCCTCTCCGATACAATCTCAGCGCTGAGAAATCCTCCAAAGGATTCGACATGCGAAACATCTTCCTTTCGATCATCTGCTGCTTCGTCGCCCTCGGGGTCCAGGCCCAAAACGTCTCTCCTGAAGTGAGCGCCTTTGTGAAGGTAAAAGGGCCCACAGTGGCGCTGGCGCACGTGCGCACTATCGATGGCACTGCAGCCGCGCCGCGTGAGGATCAAACCATCGTCCTCTCCGACGGGAAAATCTCCTCCGTAGGCGATTCCTCATCGGCAAGCATTCCTCAGAATGTTCAGACCTTGGACATGCACGACCACACAGTGATTCCCGGTCTGGTGGGCATGCACGACCATCTCTTCTATCCCATGGGGGATGCCATCTTTGGCGAAATGGGGTTCAGCTTTCCGAGGCTATATCTCGCAGCGGGAGTGACCACAATCCGCACCGGCGGATCCCTCGAGCCTTACACCGATTTGGAGATTAAGCGCGCAATCGATGCTGGAAAAATGCCCGGTCCCCACATGCACGTGACCGGGCCCTACCTGGAGGGCAAGGGAACGTTCGCGCTTCAACTTTTTCAATTGAGCGGCCCCGATGATGCCGTCCGCATGGTGAATTACTGGCTCGATGAAGGCGTAGATAATTTCAAGGCTTACAACTTCATCACTGCCGATGAACTCTCAGCGGCTATCACTGCCGCGCACAAACGCGGCGCCAAGGTTACCGGACACCTGTGTTCGATTGGATTCCGAGAAGCCGCGGCTCTCGGGATAGACGATCTGGAGCACGGACTACTGGTCGATACGGAATTTTTTCCCTGGAAAAAGCCCGGCGAGTGCCCGTACACGCCTAAAGATTTGGATTTTTACTCTCACTTGGATATTCAGTCTGGGCCGGTGCACGACATGATCTTGGACTTGGTGAAACGGCATGTGGCTGTAACATCGACCCTTTCAGTGTTCGAAGTCGAGGTACCCGGACGTCCCAGTATTCAGCAGCGCGTGCTGGACGCGCTCTCTCCTGACGCCCGCGCAGCATTCCTTGACAATAAAGTGCGTATGGGCGACGCGGCGCGCCTGCGGCGCACTTACGGCACAGATGTTTCCCCTGTGATCGGTGCTTTCAAGAAAGAACTGGAATTCGAAAACGCGTTCGTGAAGGCAGGCGGAACATTGCTCGCGGGTGAGGACCCCACCGGCATCGGTGGCGTGCTGGCTGGCTTTGGTGATCAGCGCGAAGTCGAACTGCTTGTGGAGGCCGGGTTCACGCCGCTCCAAGCCATTCGCATCGCCACTCTCAATGGTGCGCAGTATCTCGGTGAGGCCGAAACTATCGGTTCGATTGCAGCAGGAAAAAGAGCTGACTTGGTAGTCGTCAAGGGGGATCCGTCAAAAAAGATTGAGGACATAGAGAACGTTGAAATCGTATTCAAAGATGGTATCGGATACGACTCGGCCAAACTGATTGAATCCGTCCGTGGCGTTGCCGGGAGCCGCTAGTTTGCAATCCAGGCAGCTCGTTCTCGCCTCAGCCTCGCCACGGCGTCAAGAGCTGTTGTGCAATGCGGGTATCGCCTTCGAAATCTGTCCCGCAAACATTGAAGAAAGTCCCCTGCAAGGAGAAGTGCCTCGTGCCCACGCTGAGCGTCTGGCAAGAGAGAAGGCGCAGGCTGTATCCATTTGGCGCCCGTATGACTTTATCCTCGGCGCCGACACTATTGTCGTGATCGAAGACGAGATCCTCGGCAAACCTCGCGACGAGCACGACGCAGCCCGAATGCTACGCTTGCTCTCCGGGCGCACGCACCAGGTCATCACCGCTGTTTGTCTCCGTGGTCCAGATCTAAGAACTGAGAACCGGGAACCGAGAACTGGTTTTGAAGACACCCGCTCGGAGCTGACGAATGTCACCATGTCAGAATTAACAGCGGAAGATATCAATGCCTACATCGCCACTCGCGAGCCCATGGACAAAGCCGGCGCGTACGCAATCCAGGGCGCTGCATCGCGCTGGATTCCAGGAATTGAAGGGGATTACTTCAACGTGGTGGGACTACCAATAGCTCTGGTTTACCGCATGCTCAAAGAGCATGACGGAATATGACCAGGGGACAGGCGTCTTACGATTTCTTTTCCGAACCCTCGCCGCCGTCTTTTACCGCCGACTTGAAATTCTTTATCCCTTCACCCAGACCTTTGCCCAAATCAGCGAGCTTAGTAGGGCCAAAGATCAGCAGCGCAATCGCCAGAATAACCAGAATTTCCGGCAAACCGAGTTTTCCAGGCATGAGACCTCTTTCTGCACGCACCTGTTGTGATTTTAGGCTAGCATCGTAGGTCGAGTCAAAGAGCGAACCAGGCACTGCCTCGCTTAAACGGTCTCTATCAGCTCTGCCAGCAGAGCCGCGCGCCTGGGCAGTTCGGAGATCAGGATGGATTCGTGTGCCGCGTGTGCGCCTTCACCCACGCCTCCCAGCCCATCAAGCGTGGGTATTCCCAACGCAGCGGTGAAGTTTCCATCCGAGCCGCCGCCAACCGCGGCTTCTTCCAGCTTCCAGCCAAGCTGCTTGGCGATTCCAGCAGCTTGCTTATATAACTCGATCACGCTCTTCGTTCGCTCCATGGGGGGACGATTGATACCGCCTGAGATTTCTAACTTGCATGAGCGATTAAAAGGCCGAAGTGCCCGCAGTTTCCTGTCGATCGCGGGAGCATCCTTCATCCGTAGCACCCGCGCATCCAGGGTAGCTGAGGCTTCTGCAGGAACCACGTTTACCCTAGTCCCGCCAGCGATTACACCCACATTCATCGTCACTGCGCGCTTCACGTCCACCAGCTTCGAAAGCTGAACGATTTGCCTTGCCAGCTCCAGAATCGCGCTCTGCCCCTTGTCAAAGTCGAGACCGGAATGCGCAGCTTTTCCGGTCACCTTGAGTGTGTACTCTCCCACCCCCTTGCGCGAGGTCTTCAAGGCGCCCTTGAGCCCATAAGCTGGCTCCAGCACCAGCACTGCCGCACAAGTCTTTGCAAGGCTCTCAGTGATGCGACGGGAAGACTCACTGCCAATCTCCTCGTCCGAGACCAGCAGAATCTTGACCGTACGCGGCATGTTATCCCCATGCCAGGAGCGCAGCCCCTCGACAGCCTGCAGCATCAACCCGATCCCCGATTTCATGTCCAGCGTACCTGGGCCCCAGAGCCGGCCATCAGCCGTCCGGCAAGGCACCGTGGAAAGAGTCCCAATCGGATAAACCGTGTCCAGATGCCCCAGCAACAACACCGGCTCGCGCTTGCTCGCAGCTGGGAAATCCACCTGCAGGTGATCGCCAAAGTGCTGTGTACGGTGGAATCTTGAACGCCCGCCCAGCTGCTCGAACCGGCTGGCCAGAAATGCGCCCAGCCGATCAACCGCCGCCTTCACGTCGCTCGGAGACTCGATTTCCACCAGATGGCGGATGGTTTCAGTGATGGCAGCACTGCGCTCGCTGAAGTAGCGCAGCCGGTTGGTAAGATCGTTGCTCTTGCGGGACGCGGCTTTATCTTCGTGCACGCGGGAATGTGCCATATTGTTAGATGAGCCTCGGACGAACTTTTCAGGAGTGCCGTACAGTATAATCTTCGCTCCCGATCAAAGACGTAGACGACCTACAGCATGGCCGAAACCGTTCAGACCACAACGGAAGCTGCCGCGAAGGTGACGCTCGATATTCACGAAATATGCAAGATCCTTCCGCACCGCTTTCCTTTCCTGCTGATCGATCGGGTCATCGACCTTACGCGCAAGCAGCGTATTGTGGCGATCAAGAACGTCACCATCAACGAGCCATTTTTTGCCGGCCACTTCCCCGGGGCGCCGGTCATGCCGGGTGTGCTGATCGTGGAAGCCATCGCGCAGGCAGGCGGCGCGCTGCTGCTCACCGAAGTCGAAGATCGCGAAGGCAAGCTTATGTTTTTTACCGGGATTGAGCGCGCCCGGTTCCGTCGCCCCGTCGTTCCTGGCGATCAGTTACGAATTGAAGTTGAAGTAAAAGCCTGGAAGATACACGCCGTACGCATGCAAGGGATCGCCTACGTAGACGAAAAAAAGGTGGCCGAAGCAACCGTGACCTGCCGACTCGTGGACGCTTCCCGCGCGCGCGGCTTCTCCGGCGACGAACCCGCCGAAGAAACGGAGTGATCCGTGCTCGACGACTCTCTTGCAAAGCACCTTCTCCACGGATGAGCATCCATCCCACCGCCATCATCGACGCGAAGGCCAAAATCCATGCTTCATGCAAAATTGGCCCATACTGCGTGATCGGTCCTGATGTCGAACTGGGAGAGGGATGTCATCTGGTCTCACACGTCGCAATCGAGGGACCTACAAAAATCGGTACCGACAACGGTTTTTTCCCCTTCTCGTCAATAGGTATGCCCCCCCAGGATCTGAGTTATGCGGGCGAATCGACGCGCCTGGAAATCGGCAGCCACAATGAAATCCGCGAGTTCGTAACCATCAACCGTGGCACTGTGAAAGGCGGCGGCCTCACACGCATCGGCAATCACACGCTGATCATGGCTTACACGCACGTCGCGCACGACTGCCTCATCGGTGATCACGTCCTGCTGGCCAATGCCGCAACTCTGGGTGGTCACATAGCGATTGGCGACTGGGCCCAGATAGGCGCGCTCTGCCCCATACATCACTTCGTCCGCATCGGCGCATACGCCTTCGTTGGCGGCGGCACAACAGTCACCAAAGATGTCCTGCCCTTCTCGAAGACGGTGGCCGCGCGCGACACGCACGCTTACGGCATTAATGCCTTGGGATTGGACCGCCGCGGCTTCTCCCGGGAAAGAATCCGCAAGATCCATCATGCCTACAAAGTGCTGCTTGCCTCCAAACTCAACACAACCCAGGCACTGCAAAAGCTGAAATCCGAACCGGATCGGGGCGAAGACGTAGACATGTTGATCAAGTTCATAGAAGAATCGCAGCGCGGAGTAATCAAGTAGAGTGGCTAGTGTTTAAGTTGCTAGTGTCTAGTCGCTAGGAGTTTTCAAAAGTTGCTCGGTCGTCAGGCTCGTTGCGAACTTTTGGTCACTAGCCGCGAGCCACTGCCTGCATGTCCTCCAACCCAAAACTCGGCCTTATCGCTGGCAACGGCACGTTCCCGCTGCTGGTGCTCGAAGCTGCCAAGGCTCAAAGATTCGATGTTGTAGTCGCGGCCATCAGAGAAGAGACTTTGCCGGAAATCGCGTCCCATGGCGCCGCTGCAGTGCACTGGCTTTCGCTCGGCGAACTTTCCAAGTTGATTGAAACCTTTAAGCGTGAAGGCGTCCAGCGGGCCGTAATGGCTGGACAGGTGAAGCACAAACAGATTTTTTCCAGTATCAAACCCGACTGGCGATTGGCCAAGCTGCTACTGTCACTTGGAACCCGCAACACCGACTCACTGATCGGAGCCGTCGCCAAAGTCCTGGCCGAGGAAGGTATTCAACTTGAAAGTTCGACGGCCCTGCTGGAACCGCTTCTGGCGAAGCCAGGCGTACTCACAAAGCGGTTTCCCAGCGAGCAGGAGCGCAAGAACATCGACTGCGGACGCGCGGTAGCCCGGCAATTGGCACAGTTCGATATCGGCCAGACAGTGGTCGTCGCCGAAGGCACCTGCGTGGCCGTGGAAGCGATGGAAGGAACCGACGCGACGATCACACGAGCCGGGGAAATCATGTGTTCGCTCGAAGGCAGCGCGTCTACCTTGAGCCGTGCTCTGACCGTGGTAAAGATCGCAAAGCCCGACCAGGATATGCGTTTCGATGTGCCTGTTGTGGGCGTCAAAACCGTGGAAGTGATGCACGCAGCCGGCGCAACCTGCCTGGCTCTGGAGGCCGGCAAATGCCTGCTTCTGGACGGAGACGCCGTTGCCAAGGCAGCGGAGATAAATAACATTGCAATTGTGGCTGGCTAGGGTCAACCTCAGACTGAGGTCCAAGCATGTCTGAAACTGCTCGTCTTGCCGACCAAATCCGCCGTGCCTTCGAAGGCGAAGCCTGGCACGGAGATTCCGTGCTTGAGCTTCTTGCCGGAGTCACCTCCGCTCAAGCCGCTGCCAAGCCCATCCCTAACGCTCACAGCATCTGGGAGCTGCTTTTGCACATCGCTGCCTGGGACAGCGCCGTACTCCGCCGCACTGCCGGAGCCGCGGTCACTCTTAGCGATGAAGAAAATTTCCCCTCCGTCAAAGACACCAGCGAGGCTGCATGGAAAGAGGCCAAAAAAGCAGTGAAGCAAACTCATGATGACCTCGTCAAAACAGTCGCTGCTTTCCCCGACTCACGCTTGAACGGGCAGGTTCCCGGAAAAACCGAAAGCTACTACACCTTCTATTACATGTTCAGCGGCATCGTGCAACACGAGCTCTACCATGCCGGGCAAATAGCCTTGTTGAAAAAATTTCACTGAACGCGACCGGGCTCCATTCCAAAATTTCTGGCGAATCGTTTCCACTGTGTTCTCACCCGCCGCGGTGTGATTTAATGTTTGCTTCCTGAGCGGGTTGGGGGCACACCGCTGAAATCCGATTCATCCATTAATGCCGCCGTAATAGGCGTGGGCGCGTTCGGGCGCAATCATGTCCGCGTCTATCAGGAACTCGCTAAGCAGGGCGGCCCCGTTCGCCTCGTCGGGATTGTAGATTCCAACCTTGACCGCGCCGACGCGGTTGCGCGCGACTTTGGCTGCCGGGCCTTCGGTTCCATTGATCAGCTCCTCACCACCCACAGTGAGGTCCAGGTCGCATCCGTAGCCGTCCCCACCGCACAGCACCTAACGGTGGCCCGAACCTTGATGCAAGCTGGAATCGATGTGCTGATCGAAAAGCCCCTCGCGGCATCTCTAACCGAAGCCGACGAACTCATCCGGATTTCGCAAAGTCTGGGACGAGTCGTCCAGATCGGCCATCTCGAGCGCTTCAACCCCGCAGTGCGCGCTACGCTCCCGCTGATTACTCAGCCCATGTTTTTTGAGGTCCACCGTCTGAGCGTCTTCACTCCCCGGTCGCTTGACATTGACGTGGTGCTCGACCTGATGATTCACGATCTCGACATCGTGCTTTCGTTCGTGAATTCTCCGGTCAAAGAGATCCGCGCCGTCGGAATCCCCATTTTGTCCGGCAAAGTTGACATCGCGAACGTGCGTGTGGAATTTGCATCCGGCTGCGTCGCCAATTTCACCGCCAGTCGCGTTTCTACCGGACGTGTACGAAAACTGCGTTTTTTCCAGCCGAAACAGTACGTTTCACTCGATTATAGCCGCCAGGACGTGCTCATCTTCAGCATCGACAGCGAAAGCGAGGGAACGCCCTCCGCCAATCCGCAAATCAAACTCGCAAAGCCTTCCCTAATGAAAGAAGAGCCCCTGTACGCAGAGTTGAAGTCTTTTCTGCATGCGGTGCGCACGCGCTCCAGGGCGGTCGTCACATTGGAAGATGGCCGTCGGGCTCTAGACCTTGCTCTCGCTATCCTGAACACGATCAGAACTCACGCCGCTAAAATCCAGATCGAACGACTGCACAGTTAAAATCGCCTTCCACCTTGTCATTGCTGCAGTGTGCGTGACGAAGGGAGCATCCGCATTTCTGTCTGGCTGCTTGCCAAGCGCGAGCTGCGAACCCAGCCGCTATTTACATTTCTTGACAGCCTTCCGATTTTGCCTGAGGTAAGCTTTCTATTGATGACTCAGGTGCGAGCCGCAAGTCGTTGTACCTTCAGCCTTTCGCAGTTTCTTGCTAAAGATGCGAGAATAAAGGCAGTGCAGTTCGAGGCTGAGCTGGTACTGATTTTTCAGCAACTAAAAGCCGAATAGGCGTTTCTAATCTGATAAATCGTCGGTTCGATGTCCACGACTGAAATCCCGCCACGAGCTCCGGCGCCCGCGTCGAATCCGCGCTCTCGCCCGTACGAAAGCGATTTGTACGATGCCGATCGCTGGGAAATGGCCTTCCGCGAGCTGCACGATGCTCCCGCCCTGCTCGTCCAGCTACAAGACGATCTCTCGCGCTCCCGTCAGCGCGAAGCCTTTTGGATTTCCGTGGTCTTCCACCTCACGCTGGTAATCCTGGTTGTGAACTCGCAGAAGCTCCAGGAACGTTTCCTGCACCGGCGGCCGCTAATCATGATGAGCCCGCAAGACATGTTGCGGCAAAAAGAGCTTACCTATCTCGAGTTGCCGCCTGACGAGCAGAGGGCCACGAAAAAACCGGACAGCAATATCATCTCCGACAAAGATCGCATCGCCACTTCGCGAACGCCCCAGCTTAACCGCGACGAACTGAAGAGAATTCTCGACAGTGCCCGGCCAGGGGCTCCCGGTGCAAGTGGAGCAACCGCGCCTCCGCAGTCACCACAACCGCCTTCTCCCGCTATGGCCGCCAACACCGCCCAAACGCAGCAACCGCAGGCGGCCCCGCCTCCCGCTCAAAGTCAGATTGCACGTCTGCAGTCTCCTCCCGTGAACAGGCCTAAGCCCAGCTTCAACACGAACCCTATGTCTCCCGGATCCGCCATTGAGCAGGCAGCGCGAGCCGCCCTTGCCAATCGCGGCGGCTACGGGGGCGCCGGTGGCGACTACGGTCTAAGCCAGGGCAGGCAGCCTGCCGAGGTGGGGCCGCTGGATGTCCTCAGCGACACCATGGGCGTCGACTTCGGCCCGTATCTTGCCCGCGTACTCCACGATGTGCGCGAAAACTGGTACAGCATCATTCCCGAGTCAGCGCGCGCCCCCTTGATGAAGAAGGGCAAGGTGTCGATTGAATTTGCCATTATGAGAAATGGCAGCGTGCAGAGCATGACATTGGCGGGCGGCGGGAGCGGCAGCTCCGGCGATATAGCCCTGGACCGTGCTGCCTGGGGCGGAATCACCGCTTCGAATCCTTTTCCGCCTTTGCCGAATGAGTTTCCCGGGCAGTATCTGGCGTTGCGATTTCACTTTTATTACAACCCTGAAAAAGCTGATCTGCAATAAACCGTGCCGCCCGAATCTGAAAAAACCAAGGTTTAGACTCCAAAGGACTTTCTCCCTTCTCGGCAGTTCGCCAGGTACCCTACCTGTGTCTATGCAACCCGCGCTTCTCTGCCAAGATGGCAGTCCGAAAAAAGCAACCGAGTCCAGGCATTCGTGTTTTGTTCGCCACGTAAAATTAGCCGCATCTCAGGCCATCACCCGATCGCCCTTTCTATTCGGAAGGGGGATGATCCTTTAGGTTCGAAACCTCGTTGTTTTGCGTGCAATCCCATGTTGGGAAGCGGACTGGAGGTTTTGCGATGCGAAGAGACGAGTTGATGGGACCGGATCTGCTCAGTGAAATTGTGATCGCTCTCGGCGGGGCTGCCCTGTTCTTCTGCCTGATGCTGACATTGGTTGCGGCACTGGCAGCAAGGTAGGTGCTTCCTGCACAAGAACACCCCGAGTCATCGGTTGCGAGACTACTGAGTTCGAGGACCGTCGCCAGGGCTTGGCTGAACGCTATTTATTTTATGCAGAGAGATAGCACTCAGGTGCCAGAGTAAAGCACGCACGGGCCATTTCCAGAATTTAGCCAATATCCTAATCTGTTCTTGAACGTACTCGGGGGAGGGACGTTCAAAGTTCAAGCGTCTCCAGTCAGGAGGCGCTTTACTTTTTGTTTAATCACTCTTTGCTTCCAGCCAGAAACTCGAGGGACGCGTGGCAGATCATCTGAAATCTTCGTTCGCCATCATTCGCTTCAACTCCCGTACTTACGAGTCCGGAGGCGTTATGGCGGTTGTCAAAGCCCAGACGGCGGCAGAACATCTTTTGAGGGACTACGAATTCGCCCAGAGCGAGGAAGATCGATACAGCGGCTGGCGCTATTTCCTCGAGGAGACCGATCTGGCTCCTGGGATGGACGCTGATGAGGCAACCAGGCTTCGGCAAGTCCGACTTGAGCGTCGGGAATTGATGTGCTGACAACAGCGCAGTAGCTGGCGCCAGTTCGCATCCCAATCGAAGGCTGATCTTCAACTCCAACACATGGCTTTCCCCCACGGCACTGTGGGGTGTCCGGCTGTCCGGCTAACTGCCTACTAGGGCCAGCCGAATCGCGCTTGGACTTCAGCTGGACAAGCTCGCACATCTCTGCGGCTCGAGACGCATTCAAACACTGCGCGACCCAAACCATCAAGCGGTCGATCGGCATTTATCGCTGATCGTGGACGGGAGTGTGTTTGGGGAGGTTATCGGAGCGGCTGCGTTTCAGTCCCAGGTAGAGGAGGGAGATCACGATCGCTGCAATTGCGATGTTTAGGATCAGTGGGTTCTTGCGAGTGCCGACGATCAAGTTAAGACTCCCGATTTCGGCCTCAGACGACTGAACATGTCTTCTTTTTTGCTCACAGCCGAGTGAGCGTTGCTCAGACATTTGCTTTGAAACGCGACCCGCGCAGGATCAGTTCGCGCAAATCGGTGCGGGTGGGCCGACGAGGGCGTCCGCCCCTACGTGGGTCGGGGTAGTAAGCAGCTTGCATTTCGTCTTGCCTGCCCTGGGGGAAAGCGGTCAGGACCTGTTTTTAGTCGAGCACATCGGATTGCGTGCGGGCGAACTGGCGGGACACGGATTCGGGCAAGCTCTGTTCCAGTCTGGCGGAAAGCCATTGCTGGAGGGCTACCTGTTGCTCCGCCGTAAGGGAGAGAAACTGCAGGCCAGCGCGCTGTTTCTCGTCGCACCAGCAAATCTCGGATTCGATGTTGAAAAGAATTCTCTGGCCGGGCAAGGCGAAGCGTACTTTTACTTGCGTTCCGGGAGTGAGCGGCGACTCCACATTCACGGCCAGTCCGCCTTCACTGATATTCACAGTTTGGCAGCGGATCTCTTCGCTCCCTTTGCTTTCGATTGCGGCGGAAACGGCAAGCGGACAACGGAAATAACGCCGGCATTCGCGCACGATCAATCCGAAGGCGGCCTTAAGCGTGCGAGCCACCAAAGCAGCGGAAAGCGGCTTCTCGATTATGAAATTCGGCCGGGCCTGCAGTTTGGGCGGGGGAGCGCCGCGATCTGTTATCGCAAAGCTTACCGCAGTTTCATTCGATGGAGAGAAACGGATGCGTTCCAGAAGCTCCGGTGCCTTGCCACCGACGGCGAGGTCCAGAACAATAGTGTCGAACTTGCGCCGGTTCAACAGGCGCAGCGCGAGGGCAGCGTCCGGGCAGACTTCGGTCTGGATGGCGAACTGGTCCATGATCCGCGTAAGCTGGCCGGTGGTTGCCGGGTCGCTGGAGACCAGAAGTGCGCGCAAAGGAGACACAGTCCCTCTCATGAAGTTCGTGGCACCTTCCAGGCTGTTATGGTTCTTTCGCCGGATTTTCACCTGAAATAGGATATCGGCAGAGATTTGTGTAACTTCGTCGGAAAAGCGGCGATTGGCAATTTGTCAATACTGCTCCCTATGCAACCGCAACTGCAAACGCCATCTTCAGCGACCTCCATCATTTCATGTATTGCCGTCCTTTGCAGTAACCGGGGCAGAAAGAGTAGCATCCAACGGCACGTGACGGAGGTCACAAGCGACGGAGGGTGGCCGGAGTCGGATGTCATAATCGAAACACATGAAAATCCTGCAGGCTCGATCCAGCTTCATAGTGCTTCAGGTGCTCGATCTGGTGACCACGCTCGTCGCTTTTCATTATGGAGCATTCGAACTGAATCCGCTGGTTGCGCGTTTGACTGCTCTGCTTGGACCCGCTGGCGGCGTGTTGTGCAGCAAGGTGATTGCTGTCCTCATTGCTCTTCGGGTTCGAAGACTGGCATGGGTGGTCAATCTTTTCTACTCCGGTGTGGTCTGCTGGAACACGTTGATTTTGATAACACTCGCGCATCTTCGGCACTGAGCGCGAATCGTCCGAGTCGTCATGGACTCCGTCGCGCACGCAACCTGCCGTGAGTACATGTCCCGAATCTGATCGCGCAGTGCCCTCCTTTTCGGTCGTTTAGCGACGCTTTCCTAGCACAATGACCTCATGTTCTTTTCCCGTAAGGCTCGGCTTTCCATTCTGAGATTGTTGTTGGGGGCGCTCACCCTTTCCAGTTGTGGTGGAGGCGCCGCCATGCCAGCGAATGGCGGCGGTGGAAGCGGAGGAGGAAACGGCGGGACTTCCGGCGGTGGCAACAACGGCGGCTCAGGAACCCCCAACACCTCTTGTGCCATGAGCGTCGGCCAGGGCGCCAGTTTAAACGGCTTTCGTCCTTTGCCGGCGGACAGTTTGTGGAACACAGATGTTTCCGGTGCGCCGCTCGATCCAAACTCCGACGGCATCATCAATTTCATCGGCCCCAGTGTCGGATTGCATCCGGATTTTGGAGCCGGACAGTATCAGGGATCGAACATCGGTATTCCGTACGTAGTGGTTGGCGAGTCGCAAGCACCGGTTGCTGTAAATTTCACTGCGTATGGTAACGAGAGCGATCCCGGCCCAATGCCAATTCCCTCGAATGGGCCAATCGAAGGCGATCCAAACCCAGGCACGGGAGATCGGCATGTGCTGGTGCTCGACAATAGCAACTGCTTTCTTTATGAGTTGTTCAGCTCGTATCCGAATACAAATGGGAGTTGGAACGCCGGCTCGGCAGCGGTTTGGGACCTCCTGAGCAACGAGCAGCGCCCCTGGACCTGGACGTCTGCTGATGCTGCCGGGCTGCCGATCTTCCCTGGACTGGTCCGCTATGATGAGCTAGCAGCGGGCCAGATTCAGCATGCGCTGCGGTTTACTCTGCCGCAAAGCCGGAACGCGTTCACTCCCCCGGCCTCTCACTGGGCGGGCAATTCCACAAATCCGCTTGCCCCTCCGATGGGCATGCGGATTCGTTTGAAAGCGAGTTTTGACGTTTCCTCATTCTCGACAAAGCTGCAAGTGATCCTGAACGCGCTCAAGAAGTACGGCATGATTCTGGCGGATAACGGCAGCGCCATGTACATCAGCGGCGCTCCTGACGACCGCTGGGACAATAACGATCTACATAATCTTGGACAGGTCACGACATCATCCTTTGAAGTTGTGCAGATGAATCCGGTGTACACGGCGGCGAATGTGCCGCAAGGCGCAGCTCCGCAGATCGCCAGCTTTAATGCGGATTCAACCAACGTCGCAGCCGGTGGCAGTGTCACACTCTCGTGGAATGTGACCGGGGCTTCGTATCTGATCATTTCACCCCAGTTCGGAGCCGTGCGGGGCAGCGGCGCCAGTGTGGTCCCGGCGCAGGCCACCACTTACACACTCTACGCCACTAATCAGTACGGCCGCTCGACGGCGGCGCTGACTGTCAACGTGCAGTAGCTGACAGGTGCTTTCCGTCACGCATGAAATGGCTGCCGTATACTGCCGCAATGCCAGGCCCCTCCTCGCGTCTCATCTACATCGACTGGATGAGAGGCCTTGCCTGCCTGCTAATGTTTCAGACGCACTGCTACGACGCCTGGCTCGGCGGCGACGCGCGCAAGAGCACATTTTTCATGTGGTCCCAGCTGGGCGGCACATTGCCCGCGCCATTGTTTCTCTTTCTGGCTGGCATTTCATGCGCACTGGTCACGGATAGATTGCTACAGAAGGGTGCGTCGCCTGCGCAGATTGCCCGCACCACCATTCGCCGCGGCGCAGAAATTTTCGGACTTGGGCTGTTGTTCCGCCTGCAGGAATTTCTCATCGCTTTGGGTTGGGCGCCGTGGAGCGACCTGTTCCGCGTCGACGTTTTGAACATCATCGGCGTTTCGATGATATTGATGGGGCTTCTCTGCTGGACGGTTCTGTCAAAGTCTCCACAAAGAAGCCGAATCTTCTTGCCGGTGTCGGCAGCCGGTGTGAGTCTACTGATCGCGTTGCCCACACCCGTGCTTTGGACTTCATGGCGACCGCGATGGCTTCCTTGGCCGCTGGAATCTTACATCAATGGCGTCCACAATCTGGATCAGCCGCAGGCGTGGCTCTTTCCCATCTTTCCCTGGGCGGCTTTTGCTTTCGCCGGCCTGGCAACGGGGTTTCTCCTCATGAGCGAATACGTGCGCAGGCGTAAATCCGCATCGTTTATTCTGCTCGGCACGAGCGGAGTCGCTCTGATCTATCTTGCTCGCTGGTTCGACCATCAACCGTGGCAGATCTATTCCGTTTACGATTTCTGGCATACCAGTCCAAATTTCTTTTTGATCCGCGCCGGGCTGCTTCTGGCAATTTTGTGGGGCGCTTATCTGTGGTGCCATTGGGGGACGGCGCGGTGGGGATTCAGTCCGTTGGTCCAACTCGGGCAAACTTCCCTGCTGGTGTATTGGGTGCACATTGAATTCGTGTATGGACGGTTTTCGATTTTGCCGAAGCGGAGCGTTAGCATTCGCACCGCATCGTTCGGATTAGCCGCAATCTTCCTATCCATGCTTCTTCTTAGCATGGTGCGCAGCCGGATCAGGATGAAGGACAAACGGCTCTCATTGAAAAGAGGTTCTGCAGTGGCATAGTTTTCCCGGGGCGCGCGGGAATTCCGCAAGCGCGGCGGCGTTGCCGATCCTTCGCTCCTCTCAGGATGACAGTTGCCCCGACCCTAGGCACCCCGGCCGGCCATCGATGATCGCTCGTCGACGACGAATATAATTTTTCCTAATGTCCGCAACTATGCTCAAAGATACCGAGAAGAAAATCGAGAGCTTGCGAGAAAAGATTCGCTATCACGAATATAAGTATTACGTACTCGACAGCCCCGAAATCAGCGACGCCGAATTCGACCAGCTGATGAATGAGCTGAAAGCGCTGGAAGCCGCTCATCCCGAGCTGATCACCCGCGACTCGCCCACCCAGCGTGTAGGAGGCAAGCCCCGAGAGGGTTTCGTCAAAGTGCCGCACTCCTCGCCGATGCTGTCGCTGGACAACGCCTACACCGAAGAGGAGTTGCACAACTGGGAACGCCGCGTACGTGAACTGAGTGGCCGCAAGGATGTGGAATACGTTTGCGAGTTGAAGCTCGATGGCATGTCCCTGGCCCTGCGTTATGAAGACGGCCAGTTGACCCGCGGGATCACTCGCGGTGACGGCACGACGGGAGAGGATGTCACCGCCAACGTGCGCACAGTACGCTCGATTCCGCTTTCGGTTTCCAAGGAGAAGCTCAGAAAATCCGGCATACCAGCAGATTTCGAAGTGCGCGGCGAAATGCTCATGCCTATCGCGGCGTTCAAGAAGATGAATGAGGAGCGGGAGCAAAAAGACCTTTCACCGTTCGCCAATCCGCGGAATGCCACGGCTGGAACCGTTCGTCAACTGGAGCCGAGCATCACTGCTCAGCGACGCCTGGATTACTTTTGCTATTCACTGCTCCAGAATGGCCACACGCTTTTTGGCCGCCATTCGGAAACACTGAATGCCCTGGAAACAGCCGGCTTCAAAGTAAATATCCGGCGCACGTTGGCAAAGAATTTTGCCGAAGTCCGGAGTTTCATCCAGCAGTGGGAGGATAAACGCGAGAGCCTTCCTTACGAGATCGATGGCATCGTGATCAAGGTTGACAGCACGGCGTTGTGGCGAGACTTGGGTTACACGGGCAAGGCACCGCGCTGGGCAATCGCCTACAAGTACGCTGCGCGTTCAGGGATCACACAGATCGAAGATATTCGAGTTCAGGTCGGGCGGACCGGCAAACTTACGCCGGTGGCATGGCTGAAACCGGTCCCCATCGGCGGCACAACCGTGAGCCGCGCCACGCTCCACAACATGGATGAAATCGTTCGGCTAGGCGTGAAGATCGGCGATTGGGTTGAAGTGGAGCGCGGCGGTGATGTAATCCCCAAAGTAAATCGCGTGCTCGAAGACAAGGAGCACGCGCGGGGGCACAAATCGTTCCACATGCCGGTCCACTGCCCGGTTTGCGGCGGTCAGGTGGTTCGTACCGAAGGTGAAGCCGACCATCGCTGCGTCAATGCCAACTGTCCAGCCAAGCTGCGCGAGAGCATCCTGCACTTCGCTTCGCGCGGCGTGATGAACATTGATGGCATGGGTGATGCCCTGGTCAGTCAACTGACCGACCGCGGCCTGGTAAAAAATGTAGCCGACATTTACAACATTACGAAAGACGACCTTCTCAAACTGGAACGGTTTGCCGAGAAGTCGGCCCAGAATGTGCGGAATGAGATCGAGGCATCCAAGAAACTGCCGCTTGAGCGCGTCATTTACGGACTCGGTATTCGCTTTGTGGGAGAGCGCACCGCGCAATTTCTGGCGGAGCACTTCGGATCCATGGATGCGTTAATGAATGCCAGTGAAGAAGAACTGCTCGAAGTCGAGGAAGTTGGGCCGCGAATCGCGCAGAGTATTCGCGAGTTTTTTCAAGAGCCAAAGAATCGTGAACTCGTCGAGCGGCTTCGGCGGGCAGGGCTGAGATTATCCGGGAAGAAGAAGCAGCGTGGCACCAGACTTGCCGGCAAAACCTTCGTCTTGACCGGCACACTTGCACATTACACGCGCGACGAAGCTAAGAAGTTGATTGAAGACGCGGGCGGCCGGGTATCAGGCTCGGTCAGCAAGAAGACGGATTTCGTGGTCGCCGGTGACGATGCCGGATCAAAATTAGACAAGGCGAAGCAATTGGGAGTGAAGGTAATCGACGAGAGCGAGATGGCTAATCTGGTCGCCGGTTGACAACTCATCAATTGATTCCCGCTTACGCAACCGTAGGCTGATAGCTTTCTTGAGCGCCGCGGCCGGGATAAAGTTTTTGCCTGATGAAGCTCAGCATGTCCGGCCAGTCTGTTTTTGCAAATACCGCTGGAACTCCGCTTTCCCGAGCTATCTCTTCCAGGCATACTGACTTGTCGGCTGTACAAAGCACAACTGGTAATTTCGGCATCGTGCGTTTCAGTTCGCGGGCTGCGCCCAGTCCGTCAAGTACTGGCATCGCATAATCAAGGACCACAAGGTCCGGGTGAAACTTCATGGATTTTTGCACTGCCTCTGAGCCGTCACCCGCTTCGAAAACGTCGTAACTGGGATCTCGCTCGAGGACAGCTCGGAACCGCTCCCGCCAGAAGGGACTGTCGTCCGCTATCAGAATTCGCTTCGCCATGGGTAGGTCTCACTTTTTATAGGTTCAACCTCTTTTATAGGTTCAACCTCAGATGGATGCTAGGCGCATGTATCCACCGAGGGAATAGGGTAAGAACGGTATCTTTGTTCGAAACCCGACAGGTTGACGCTATGACGCCCACTACAGGATTTCCTGTATCAAGCTGGGGCACCGCAATAGATGCATGTTGGCGCATGTTGGCGCTTCGCCCTTTTGGCCGCCGCGATAATCTGAAGTGGCACGTAGGAGAGCGCGCTACTTCGGGCCGAGCAGCAAGACCGCTTATACCTAAGTAGCGCGCCGCTTTTTGTGCGGAAATGGTGCTGTCCCGCCCGTAACCGACGCAGAACTCCGAGGCCTCCATTGCATGCTGCCGCTGGCTGAACGCCCGGTGCAGGCTTTAGAATGTTAATTGTCATGTGCAGGATTCAGATGCGGAGACTTCTTCCCATAGTAACGTTCTTCATGACCATCCCCACGATCCTCTCGGCGGATACCGTGGTCGAGGAGATCATTGCTCGCGTGAACAACCAGATCATCACGCGATCGGAATATCAGCGCAGCAAGGACCAGTTACGACAGGAAGCTCAGCAACAGGATCCCACGAACGCCGACAAGATCGTCGCTGACCGCGAAAAGGATGTTCTCCGCGATTTGATTGATCAACAGCTGTTCTTGGAAAAGGGCAAAGATCTGGGTATTACGGCCGAGACAGAGGTGATCAAGCGCATGGACCAGATGCGCAAAGAGATGAATCTTGACAGCATGGAGGATCTGGAGAAGGCCGCCACCGCCCAGGGCGTCTCGTTTGAAGATTTCAAGCAGAACCTGCGCAACCAGATCATCACCCAGCAGGTAATCGGAAAAGAAGTTGGGCAGCGGATGTCCATTGGCAAGGAGGAAGAAGAACAGTTTTACAATGAACACAAGAGTCAACTGGAACAACCCGAGCAGATCCGCCTAAGCGAGATCCTGGTTTCCACTGAAAAGAAGAGCACCGAAGCCATAGTCGAAGAGTCGCAACTGCTTGCCGCCGCTCAAGCCAAGGCCGACGATCTGCTCGCGCAAATTCGCAAAGGGGCAGCTTTTGATGAGATCGCCAAAAAAAATTCCGACGGGCCAACTGCCGCCCAAGGCGGCGATCTCGGATATTTCAAACGCGGTACTTTGGCCAAAGAACTGGAAGATAAGACCTTCGCCATGAAACCTGGCGAAGTCTCCGAAGTCATCCGTACCAGACAAGGCTTTGTCATTCTAAAGGTGGCTGAACACCAGATGGCCGGCATACCTCCCCTCAGCCAGATCGAACCAAAAGTGCAGGACGCAATTTACATGCAGAAGTTGCAGCCCGCGCTACGAGCCTATCTGACCAAACTGCGTGAAGATGCCTACATCGATTGTTGCAAGCCTGGGTACGTCGATACGGGCGCCAGTCCCAACCAAACCAAGCCGGTGGAAACAACAAGCCAGGAGGCGGGAGCGAAGGAACTTAAAAAAAAGAAGAAGAAGCTCGGCATAATCTAGTTTAAGCTGTGCCTGAGCCGGAACCTATCGCGTGGGATCGTGGAAAACCTCTGCTGCCGCTACTGGTTTCCGACCCAGGCTTCGACCATGAAGGACTTTTTCGTTTGCGACTGCGCCCAGCACGAAAACAAAGTCATCATCTCCAGCTTCGTCGTAATTGCCAAACAGGTTAAACCCAGGAAGAGCGGTGAACCCTATCTCGCGTTAACCCTCGGCGATCGCAGCGGGCATCTGGAAGCAAAAATGTGGGACAACGTCGCCGACACCATCGACACCTTCGATCAGGAAGATTTCATCAAGGTCAAAGGCCTGATCAACAAGTACAAGAACCGTTTCCAGCTCACCATTCACAAGCTGCGCCGCCTGCTGGATTCTGAAGTTGAATTCGCCGACTATCTTCCCAAGACCACAAAAGATATTGGAGAGCTATGGCAAACTCTGGCCGGTTTCGTCGCTGATTTTCAGAATCCTTATCTCAAGGCCTTGGTGGAAGCTTTCATGGCCGATCCGGAAATCGCAGAGGCCTATCGCACTGCTCCCGCGGCCAAGAGCCTGCATCATGCTTACATCGGCGGTCTCCTCGATCACGTGGTCTCGCTGTTCCGCTCATGCGATCTCATCTGCCGCAACTATCCGCAAATCAATCGCGATCTGCTGCTCACCGGCGTATTTCTGCATGATATTGGCAAGATTCACGAACTCACTTACAGCCGGTCGTTTTCCTACACCACTCGTGGCCAGCTGCTCGGCCACATGATCATCGAACTGGAAATGCTGCAGGCCAAAATAGCCCCGATCCACGCTTTCCCGGACGATCTGAAGACTCTGCTCGAGCACCTCATTATTAGTCATCATGGCCAGTACGACTTCGGCTCGCCCAAGCTTCCCATGTTCCCTGAAGCGCTCGTGCTCCATTATCTCGACGATCTCGATTCGAAAATGGAAGCCATGCGCACTCATTTCGAACGTGCCGCCGAGTTGGACGGCGGCTGGACGGGATACAATTCCTCGCTCGGACGCCCGCTGCTCAATTCCGCCCGCTTCCTGGAAAAGGACCAGGAAACGAAACCGGAAACTGTAACGGAGGGTGCTGCGGCGCCGCCGACGGAGACTAAGGCCGCGAGTGCAACAGCATCCGGAACTGACGAGAACAGCTGACAGGATTTCCGGACTAGTTTATTCGTTGCGTACTCTTGCGCTTTCTGGTAAACCTTCCGCACACGGAGGAATCTATGCGCTCGCGTTCGGTAGCACTCGCCCTGAGTCTTTATCTCGCTTTTATTGTGCTCGGTTGCAGTAAGCCGCCCGAGTCGAATACACCGGAATCGAACGGGCCGGCGGCAACAGCAAAATCGCAGGCAAAGTCCGAACCCGTAAAACTCATTGTTGTGCCCACAGGCACGATGATCACCGTGAGACTTGGCCAGTCCGTAGGATCGAAGATCAGCCAGCCAGGCGAGAGCTTCTCCGCTACGGTAGCCAGTCCCGTCGAGATCGAAGGGAAGACGGTGATTCCTTCGGGAGCGAGTGCCTCTGGCACCGTCGTCGATGCCAAACCTCTCGGCCGCTTCAAAGGCGGCGCCGTGCTACAACTGAAGCTGACTTCGGTCAACATCAACGGCTCCGACCGGCCGGTTGAAACGTCTTCCCTCGTGCGCTCCGCCAAAGGAAAAGGCAAACGCACTGCAGTAATGGCTGGTGGCGGAGCTGGTGTCGGCGCGTTGATTGGTGGACTTGCCGGTGGAGGCAAAGGTGCAGCCATCGGCGCCCTGGCTGGTGGGGGCGCTGGCACGGCAGGCGCTGCGTTTACCGGCAACAAAGACATCGTGCTGCCCGCGGAGTCAGCGCTCACTTTCAAACTCGAGCAGCCGCTGGAACTGCGTTAGCTTCTTCGCTCTGAGAACTGGCAACTGAGAGGCGAGAACGGCTGTTGCCAAAATGCAGGGCCGAGTATCTGCCCGAACCCCAACGACCGACTACCAACGACCGCGTCCATGCTCGACTTCCGCCGCCTCAGCACCCTTACTTTTGACTGCTACGGCACTCTTATTAACTGGGAGACCGGAATCCTTTCCGCCCTTCACCCCATCCTTGCGGCCCATGAAAAATCACTCTCCGACACCCGGATCCTGGAGATCTACTCCGATCTCGAAGCGGAAGCGGAACACGGAGAATTCCAGCCTTACCGCGACGTCTTGCAAAGCGTCGTCGTCGGATTTGGCCAGCGCCTCGGCTTCAAACCCAGCCAAGAGGAAATCCGTTCCCTACCCGACTCACTTGCCAATTGGAAACCATTTCCTGACGCCGTTGCCACGCTGGCAAGTCTGCAAGCTCGCTATCGTCTTGCAATTATCTCCAATATTGACGGTGATCTCTTTGCTCACAGCGCACGCAAACTAGAGGTTACTTTCGATTTCGTGATCACCGCTCAGCAGGCGCGCGCTTACAAGCCGTCGCACAAAATATTCCAGCTCGCAGAGCAAACCATCAGCATCCCGCGATCACAATGGCTGCACGTCGGACAAAGCATCTATCACGATGTCATCCCCGCAAAGTCGCTCGGCATTGCGACAGTCTGGGTGAATCGCCCCTCGCCCCGCCCCAATGCGGGCGCTGCAAAAGCCGCAACTGGTCAGCCCGATCTCGAAGTCCCCGACCTGAAAAGTTTGGCTCAGCTGGCCGTCTCCGACGCAGCATCTCGCAGCGCTTGACCGGTATAGACTATTCGCTACTATGCCGACCGCAACCCGCGCCAACCCGCTCTCCTACCTGACCGACCAGCTCAACGATCTCAAGTCCAAAGGCACCCACTTCCGCCTGCGCGTGCTCGAAGACGAGCAAGCCCCCGTCTGCAGCTTCGACGGCAAGAAAGTCATCAATCTCGCCTCCAACAATTATCTCGGCCTCACCACGCATCCCAAGCTGCGGGAAGTGGCTCTGGAAGCTACTCGCAAGTACGGTGTCGGCTCCGGTGCGGTGCGAACGATCGCCGGCACCATGAAGATCCACATGGAGCTGGAAGAAAAAATCGCTCGCTTCAAAAACGTCGAAGCCTGCGTGGTCTTCCAGTCCGGATTCGCTGCCAACGCCGGCACCGTTTCCGCGGTCCTCGGCAAAGATGACTTCATCATCTCCGACCAGCTCAACCACGCCTCCATCATCGACGGAGCCCGCCTCTCGCGCGCCAAAATCCTGGTCTTCGAGCACAAGAACATCGCCGACGCCGAAGCCAAGCTCGGCAGCGTGCAACACGAGACCGGCAAAAAGCTGCTCATCACCGACGGCGTCTTCTCGATGGACGGCGACATCGGCCCCCTGCCTGCTCTCTGCGATCTCGCCGAAAAATACGGCGCCATCATGATGGTTGACGACGCCCACGCCTCTGGCGTCCTCGGCCGCAACGGCCGCGGCACCATCGACCACTTCAACGTCCACGGCCGCGTCGATATTCAAGTGGGAACTCTCTCCAAAGCCATCGGCGCGCTCGGCGGCTATGTCTGCGGAACTCGCGATCTCATCGACTTCCTCTACCACCGTGCGCGGCCGTTCTTGTTCTCGACGTCCCATCCGCCATGCGTCGCCGCAACCTGCATCGCAGCCTTCGAAGTCCTTGAGCAGGAACCCGAGCGCATCCAAAATCTCTGGGAAAATACCCGTTTCTGGAAAAAAGAACTTGGGCTGCTCGGCTTCAACATCGGCGGCGTCAATACACCCGCTAGCGAGACGCCCATCACTCCCATCATCATCGGCGACGGCAAACTCACCATGGACTTCTCCCGCGAGCTCTTCAAAGCAGGCGTGCTCGGCACCGGCATCGCGTACCCGACGGTCCCTGAAGGAAAAGCCCGCGTCCGTACCATCATGACCGCGACCCATACTCAAGATGAATTAGAGCAGGCACTGCAAGTCCTGAAGAAAGTCGGCCAGCGGATGGCAATTTTGACTTAGGCATGTGGCGTGGACGAGTTCTTTCGCTCGTGTGACTTCGCGTCTTTCACGGTTTAAGATGTCTGCTTCTGCCAGTGCAAACCGTGCGGAGGCACACATGGCCATCACACGCCGAAACTTTCTTGCTACCACTGGGCTCGCAGCCGCCGCCCCCTTCGTCGTGGGCACCGCCGACAAATCCGGGAGCAGACTCCCGATCGTCGGCGATGCTGACCACCAGTACGAAGCGATCCACGACTGGGGCCAGCTTCCCGCCAACATCAAATACGGCAACACTCACGGAGTCTGCGAGGACTCGCAAAGGCACATCTACATCCACCACACCGTCCACGCCACCAGCGAGAATCCCGACACCATCGTGGTCTTCGACGAAAACGGCAAATTCGTCCGCTCCTGGGGGAAGCAGTTCAAAGGTGGCGCCCACGGCCTTATGCTGCGCCAAGAAGGAAGCGAGGAGTTTCTCTACCTCTGCGACTACTCCCACGCCATCGTCACCAAGCGCACCCTGAAGGGAGAAGAAGTTTTCACCCTCGGCTACCCGGTCGAATCCCCCGCCTACGATCCCAGCCGCAACAACGGACGCGTCCTTTACCAACCCACCAATGTCGCCATCGCCCCCACCGGCGACATCTACATCGCCGACGGCTACGGCTCCAGCTACATCAACCAGTACACCAAAGACGCGCAATTCATCCGCACCTTCGGCGGCCAAGGCAAAGGTGCCGGTCAGCTGAACTGCCCGCACGGCATCTGGGTCGATACCCGCGCCGAAACGCCTATCCTGGTAGTTGCCGACCGTTCCAACCACCGGCTGCAGCGCTTCACTCTGGACGGCAAACACATCGATTTCATCCTCGACACGACCAAGCTTCCCTGCCATTTCTTCGAGCGCATTGGCGAAGTAGTGCTCCCGGATTTATGGAGCAAGGTGGTCGTTCTCGATCGCAACAACAAAGTGATCGCCACCCTTGGCGATGCCGGCTACACCCAGGACGACTGGATGAAAGTACGCGCTCAGGACCGAGCGACCTTCCCCGCGGGAAAATTCATCTGCCCGCACAGCGCCTGCTTCGACCATGCTGGAAACATCTTCGTAGTGGAATGGGTGGAAATCGGCAGAGTCACCAAACTCCGCAAGATCGCATAAAAAACTGGCGTGATCGTGTGGCGCGGGGCGTCCCCCGCTCGCGCTCCCCAATTCTGTGTGCTCCACGTTTCGAAAAGCGTGAAATGTGGAGCATCCGCTACTTATCTAACTCATCGTAATCGTAGTAGGAGCAGCCGTCGGCGGATAACTTCAGGTCGCGCGGATCTCTTTCCGGTTTCGATGTGAGCTCCTCCTTTTCTGTCCGTTGGGTTTTTGGGCAGAGTCCAGGGGGCGTAGGTCTCGCGGATGTCTGACGGTGGTGGCTCCATGCCGGATTCTCTCCGCACTGGTACGCTGCCGAGCTGCGTGCGGCTTGGACGGGGCGGAGCCCCGTCCCTGGAACAACCCTGTCCCCGCATGGGCTAGGCAAATGCGGACTACGTAACGCTGGCTTCGGTGTAGGTGCCGTAGACGCCGCGGAGGGCGTCGCAGATTTCGCCGACGGTGGCGTAGGCGCGGACGGCGTCGAGGATATGAGGCATGGTGTTAGCTGGCCCAACCTTACCGTTGGATTCGGCTTTCGGTTCCTGGGCGGCGGCGCGCTTTAGGGCGTCGAGCGAGCGGCGGACTTCGTCGTTGGAGCGGCGGGCGCGCAGGGCTTTCAGCTTGGCCGATTGGTGGCGGGCGACGGTTTCGTCGATGTAGAGAATGTTGGGCGGCTGTTCTTCCACGGTAAAGTCGTTTACGCCGACGATGATTTTTTCTTTGGCCTCGACGGCGCGCTGGTACTGGTAAGCGGCCTCGGCAATTTCTTTTTGCGGGTAGCCGCGCTCGATGGCGTTGACCATGCCGCCCATGGCGTCGAGCTTGCCAAAATAATCGAATGCGCCCTTTTCCATCTGTAGGGTCAGATTTTCCAGGAAAAACGACCCGCCCAGGGGATCGACGGTCTGTGTCACTCCGGATTCGTGAGCGATGATTTGCTGCGTGCGCAGCGCGATGTGAGCGGCCTCTTCGGTGGGAAGGGCGAGAGCTTCGTCGTAGGCATCGCAATGAAGCGATTGCGTGCCGCCGAGCACGGCGGCGAGCGCCTGCAGCGCCACGCGGGCGATGTTGTTCATAGGCTGTTGGGCGGGAAGCGAGACGCCTGCGGTTTGAGTGTGGAAGCGCATCAGCCAGGTGCGCTGGTTTTTAGCGCCGAAGCGCTCCTTCATTACCTGCGCCCAGATCTTGCGTGCGGCGCGATATTTGGCGATCTCTTCAAAAAAGTCGTTGTGAGCGTTGAAGAAGAAGCTGAGGCGCGAGCCGAATTCGTCAACGTCAAGGCCGCGGCGGCGCGCCCATTCGACGTACTCAATTCCATCGTAGAGGGTGAACCCCAGTTCCTGCAGCGCCGTGGAACCTGCTTCGCGGATGTGGTATCCGCTGATTGAGATGGTGTTGAAGCGCGGGGTGTAGCGGGAGCCGAACTCGAAGGTGTCCACGACCAGGCGCATCGACGGCGCGGGCGGATAGATGTACTCCTTCTGCGCGATGTATTCCTTCAGGATGTCGTTCTGGATGGTGCCCGAAATCTTCTTCCAATCGGCGCCCTGTTTTTCGGCGACCACCAAGTACATCGCCCAGAGGATGGACGCAGGCGAGTTGATGGTCATCGAGACGGTGGTTTTCTCCAGGTCGATGCCGCCGAAGAGGATTTCCATGTCTTCGAGTGAGTCGATAGCTACGCCGCACTTCCCTACTTCGCCTTCGCTGGCGGGATGGTCGGAGTCGTAGCCCATGAGCGTGGGGAGATCGAAGGCGACGGAGAGGCCGCTTCCGCCATGCTCAAGGAGGTACTTGTAGCGCTGGTTGGTCTCTTCCGGCGAAGCGAAGCCGGAGAACTGGCGCATAGTGAAAAGCTTGCCGCGATATCCGCTGGCGTGAATACCACGGGTGAACGGAGGTTGACCCGGGAATCCGAGATAGTGCTCGTAATCCCAGTCCCGGGGCAGATCGGCTTGAGTGTAGAGGCGACAAACAGGAACGCCAGAGATGGTGGTGAAGCGAGCGCTGCCGTGCTCGTCGAGGTTCACGCCAGAGGCCTTCCCAATCGGGTGCTCCGGCGATTTCTCCAGCGTCGGGGCGAGAACCTTTTCGGCCCATTGCTTCTCGGCGGCGGAGGGGGTACGTCCGGTGAAGACGTCTTCGATCGGACTTCCCGCGACCGGGGGCTTGGCGGGCTTCTCAGGCATAAGCTAATACTCAATATGATGATAAAGCACGGCGCACGAGCCGCAACGCTTTATGTCAATCGTGGTGCTGGATTGCAAGCATCTGCGCTGTTCGGCTTGGGAAGCCGGTTTGTGCGCTAATGTGTGACGGAGAACTGGAAGACGATATAGAACAACTGCACGATGGTTATGGCCACGATCACGTACGTCGTGAGTTCCATCCTTCTGCCGGATTCCCGTACGTGCTTGACCACCTCGGCCATATCGTCAGTGGCTCGCAGAAGTTTCTCCATCAACTCGTCCAGGTGGTCGGAGACACCATGTAACTTGTCAAGAGCGCGCGAAGTGTTCACCGTGGCCGTCGCCATCTGTTCGCTGTTACGCAAATCGAGCTCGGTTTTACAGGCCGACCACCATGCGCTTCCCGGCGGATTGTCGTACATGCGTTGGCGGATCTCCTCGGTGGACCGTGAGCGGAGCAACTGGATCAGGGCCTGGACGGTATCCGCTGCTTTATCAGTTGGTTGTGGGTCTTCTACAATGGTGGGCATACTTATGAGTGGCAATTTATCCTACGTTCCCGGTGCTCTTTCGCACAGGTCACCGAAGGACTGAAGGGTGGCACTTTCGAGGAGTGGCGGACGGTCTAGCACAATCGGTCCTTGCATTTTTCTGAGGTTGCCGAGTCGGGTGACCAGGGCTTAAACTGCGATTCCCGCGCGAGCTTCTGTAGCTCACTTCGTGAAGAATTACACAATCGTCGGTCTAGGGGAACTGCTCTGGGATGTGTTTCCCCAGGGCAAGCAACTGGGAGGCGCTCCTGCCAATTTCGCCTACATTACAAGCCTGCTCGGGGATTGCGGCATCGTTGCGAGTCGTTTAGGTGACGACTCTCTGGGACGAGAAGCGCAAGAGCAGCTGCAAAGGCTTGGGCTGGAAACGAAATTCGTTCAATACGATCCTGAACATCCGACGGGAACAGTGAATGTCCAGCTCGATCAGAAGGGTCAGCCGCAGTTCCAGATTACGGAGTCTGTTGCCTGGGATTACCTGGAATGTACGGCGCAGTGGCAGGCACTTGCGGCGCAGGCCGACGCAGTCTGCTTTGGATCGCTGGCACAGCGACGTCAGGTCTCGCGTGAAACCATCCGTGCTTTCATAAAGAATCTGCGCCCGGGTGCGGCAAGAGTGTTTGATGTTAACCTGCGCCAGAACTTCTTCTCAGAGGAAGTGCTTTCTGAATCGCTGCGATGCTGTGATGTGTTCAAGCTGAACCATGAGGAAGTGCCGCGGGTCATGCAGTTACTTGGCATGCTGCATGTCAGTGATGAATCCTCCGCAGCACAGTTGAAAGCCAGGTACCGGCTGAAAATGGTCTGCGTTACCAGAGGAGCAGAAGGAAGTCTTCTGCTGGGCGGCAGCGGCACTCACCAACATCCCGGCTTGCAGGTAGAGGTAAAGGACACGGTCGGTGCCGGCGACGCGTTTACCGCCGGGCTGAGTCACTGCTATCTGCGGCGAACTTCTCTGGCAAAGATGAATGAAGTGGCCAATCGGATGGGAGCATGGGTTGCGAGCGAGGCTGGGGGAACTCCCGTCGCAGCTGCCTCAAAGCTAACGGAATTACGATCGCTCACAACGTGAATCATTGTGCAGCTGTAGTAGTGGCTTGCTCGCGTGCCAGCCGGTCCGACCAATCTTGCGGGAGTGCGTGTAGCAGGACGAGAAATGCTGCGTTGGTCCACCCGAAGCCGATTACGTTCTGCCGATAACCGGCTTCAACCTGTGACTCGGTCGTCCGAGTGACGACGTTGTATTTCTCGCGGATGGTTCCCTCACGGCGGAAGTTTTCTGCGATGGTGGAGAGAAAGTTGTAAGAAATACGGTTCGCATCGTCATTAAAGCTGTAACGGCGGAGGCCTTCGATGGCGATCATCTGGGTTGGCGCCCAGCCGTATGGCAAATCCCATTGTCCACGGCTTTTGCGATTGCTCATGGCTAACCCGCCGGGTCGTTCGAAAATTGACAGATTGCGGACCACTGCCTGGGCCTGTTCTGGCGTGGCCAGCCCCGCCCACAGCGGGTACAGAGTCGTAATGTACTCATAGGTTGAGCGCGCGTTGGAGTCAAGGTTGTAGTCGAAATACAGTCCACGCTGCGCGTCCCAGAGGTATTTCTGAATTCTGTCTTTTCTTCGCTGCGCGCGTTCGGCCCATTTCTGCGCCTCATCCTTCCGGCCTAGCATCCCACTGATCTGCTGCAGGTCTGTCTCAGTTTTATAGAGCAGGCTGTTCAGACACACCGGGGCGTAGTGGTGAGTTGCTGCGCCGTAAGGCCCAAAGCGGAACGAAATATCAAAGCCCGATTCGCGCATGGAGCGGTCGCCTTTGTAATAATCGCGACTGAGTGAAATATCTTTGGCAGGCTCGCACTGCGGCTTAGCGGACGAGTTGTCCTGGTCGCAGACTTGTGCTGAAAAATGAAAACCAAGGGTGGAATCAGGGGGCGAGGGATCTGTAACGATGTAGCCGTGCGCGGGATCGGGGTGAAACAGGAAATAAGCAGCGACCTTGCGATGCACGCCAGTCTCATCCTTTAAGCTCTCAGGAGCGGGGCCTTCACCGAAATCGTAATAACGCGAGAGGCCCGTTGCCCCTGTAAGGTGAGGCTCACGATTCCACAACTGGTAATCTTTCTCGGCGTAGCGATATGCCTTTTCCAGCCAACTGCGGTCTTCGCGACCAGTGCCTTTCCGGGCTTCGTACACAGCCAAAATCATGGACGTGAGAAAAGGCGGCTGGGAACGGGTCAGGTAGTAAGTGCGGTTGGCATTAAGGACTGTCCCGTAGTGCTCAATCTCAAAAAAGAAGTTCTCCACCATTCCGCGCGCCAGATCGATCCGGCCATTTTCCAGCAGCCCGCGAATAATGAAGTAACTGTCCCAACCATACATTTCGTTGAATCGCCCTCCGGGAACTACGTAACTGTGCTCAAGGTACAGCAACCCGGGAGGCGTCAGCTTGTTGGGATCGACCTGCCCCGGACCGGTGATTGGCATTGGCAAATGCTGCACACGGACCTTGCACCGTTTCTCCATCTCGCCGACCTTTGCGGGCGCTGGAAAACCTGCCGGCAGGTAGAGCACTGAGCCCTCCGCCAGCTTCGGATCGACGATGGTTTCACAATTTGTCATTGACCGGGTCAGCGTGTCCCATGCCGATGAGATGTAGGTGAGAATCGGCGCAAGCCCTGGTTGTGAGACGGGGGCTTTGGTTGCGCTGGTTTGCGCAGCGAGGTTCGCTACACAAAAGTAGAGGACAAAGAGAAGTCGCAGGAGCCGGACATTACGCCCGCATGACGTGTGTCTACTCATGGAAGTTTTCGTCGGCAATCTTTGCAGGCTACGCCGCCCTCTCCAGTTCGGCGCGATCCCATTTCGCGAGATTCGCGCCAGCCTCGTATGTGCTCTCCAGGAAGTCGAGTAAAGCCGTTTTTGGAGAGGCGCTCTGCCGGACGGCGTCGTACATGAACACGAATTCGCGGAGCTGGGGATGGTAAAACGCACCGGCGGGCCGAACGCGAGCTTCAGCAAAGCCCAATGGTTCGGGAGCGGCGTAGGCATAGAAAGCGGCACCGTTAATATCACCACCACCGGGCCAAAAACCTGCGCTGATCACTTCGTGCGAATACGCTTCGCGCGTAATGGAATCGGCTCCGTCGCGCGGCGGGGCACGGCGGCCTGAAAAACGCGTCACAGCAAGATCGAAACTTCCCCAGAAAAAATGCACGGGGCTATTTTTGCCGATGAACTGGGAACGGAATTCCTTGAAGACTGTGTCAGCAATCATCAGAACGCGCCAGAATTGCTCGACAGCCTTCGAATCATACGAGGAATGCTGTGTGTCTTTATCAAATGCGATGGGATTCGGAACCTCCACAGGCATGGGCCACACTTTCGCGTGGATGCCGAGTAATCGCAGCATCGCCATGAACTCATGATAGAAATCGGCGACTGAGCGCGGTGCCAGGGCAATGCTTTTGCTCGTGTTCTCGCTTGTATGGATCCGCAACTCATGCTTCAGGAAGTCGAATTCGGCTTCGAAAATACCGCGCTCATAAGGAACGGGAGAGGTTGTAAGCCCGCGAGCGCTGACGTAGAGCGGCACCTCCCACCAGTGGTTGACGAGCGGACTGAGCGCGAGGCGAACTTTCCCGACGACTTGCGTCCACATGTGCAGCGTGTCCTTGGTGTCCTGCCACGATTCCACAGGCAGAGCGGGCCATGATTCGGGGCGGGCTGTGAAATCCGAAGTATGTGTACTCTCTGCGGCATTCATAAAAGTTTTCACGAGCAGATCAAGCGTACTCCGGCAGCTACTTCGCAGGCAAAGCAGCAGCTTGTCCCGCGCTGGCTTGCACCAGCTTCTGCACCGATGGCGCGATGACCAGAAGCACCTGGGCCTGCGGTTTTTTGGTTTGCTCGATCGCCGATAATTGCTGGGACACCCAGGCAGCAGGCGCGGGTTCGCCGCGATCAAGATACTCCAGCGCTGCCAGGCCCGCTGCACCCAAAGCCGAAAGGTTTTGCGAAAGTGTGTCCACCTCTTTCATGAGGAATGACTGTTCGAAAAATGGCTGCAGGTCAGTATGATTGTTGCGCCATTTCTCCAGGACGGCCCGGAGTTGAGGCTCGACTCCTGGTTTCAAATTGCCCGCGACCAATGCGTCGACCAGTTCTGAAAAATGGCGTGCCGGAAGGCTCTCCGGACGCGCCGCGTCAATCAGGTGGTTCAGGGGCATAGTGCTGGTCGGCGGCGTGGGGGCGAGCTCCTCGCGGCTGTACTCTTTTACTGGTTCCACTACATCCACAAGGACCTTGAGCGGCGAGGGGTCGCCGTTGCCAACGATCCGGCGAAGCATGGGAACGTAACCGGAATTGTGAGTCAGGCCGACCCAGTCCAATTTTTGGCTGATTTCTTCCATGCGTTGATACATGGAATTTGCGTCTCGCACTTCCTGAGGAGACCACAATCTCTCAGCGATCGCGGCAGCGCGCGGCCAGACGCGGGAGTCGATATTCTCGCCGACAACGTATTCCCCCCACATGCAGGCTTCACCACCGAGTACGAGTTTTTGCTCTTCAAGGCTGAGATTTGCGGCGGCATCGCTCATGGGGTCGATCGCGTAATGTCTGGATGTAGGCCACATCAGATCGAGATAGTAGCCGGAGGACAGCAGTCCGCGAAAACCCTGTTTGGCCGCTTGCGCCAGCGATTCCTGGCCGCGCCACGACTGTATGACTGAGACCTTCGGCAAATCAGGATGGAGAATCTCATCCCAGCCGACCATCGTCTTGCCGTGCTTACTCAGGATTTGCTCTACACGCTTGTTGAAATAGGCCTGTAGATCGGCATTGTTCTTCATGCCGTGGGCGCGTTTGAACTCCTGGATTTTCGGATACGCATCCCATTCCTTGCCGTTCACCTCGTCCCCGCCAATGTGAAAGAAGCGATCGGGAAACAACTTGGCCATCTCGCCAATAAATCCGTCCAGGAATTTGTAGGTGTATTCCTTGGTCGGATCCATCGCTGGATTCAGCACGCCCCAGGTCCGTTCGATCTGGTAGGGTCCCGGTCCGCTGGCCAGTTCAGAGTAGCCCACGAACCATGAAGTGCTGTGTCCCGGCATGTCGAACTCGGGGACAACGCGAATGCCCCGGTCGCGCGCATAGGCAACGAAGTCGCGGACTTCGGCTTGAGTGTAGAAAAGGCCGTCCGAGCCCATCTCCTGCAACTTCGGAAATTTCTTGCTCTCGATGCGGAAGCCCTGGTAGTCCGAAATGTGCCAGTGGAAGACGTTCAGCTTGACCGCTGCCATGCCGTCGAGGTTGCGCTTGAGCACTTCGATGGGAATGTAGTGCCGGCCAACGTCAACCAGCAGGCCGCGCCAAGCGAAGCGAGGTTTGTCATCGATAGAGATGGCTGGAACGGCGAAGCCGGCTGGGCCTGTGTACACCAGTTGCAGGAAAGTCTGGAGGCCGCGCATGACACCGAGGGTTGTCGGAGCTTGGAGCGTCGCGCCGGAACTGCTGACGTCCAATTTGTACGACTCGTCTTCGCCCAGCTCCGGAATATCTTTGCTCGCGTTTTCGGAGGAGATGGTTAAAGCAGCTTTGGACGAATCGGTGATTCTCAGATCAACGGCAGTTATACCGGTTTGGCGCCGCAGGTCATCCAGGAATAACTCAACGGCGCGCGGCAGTCGCGCATCTTTGTGACCCGGGACCGCAACCGAGAAAGAAGGGTCGATAACAAATTCACCGCTGCGCACTTCCATGTGCGCCGGCAGAGGCATGAGAGCAGGCATGCGTTGTGCCTGTGCACTGCATGAGGAGACCACAGAGGTAAGCACCGCCAAAATCAGGAATATGCGCACGTTCGATTCGCCTCGTTTCGCTTAAACTTGCAAGCTGGGCAGAATAGTAGAACGCGCTGCGATCTGCAAATTGTAAACAGGAAGAATTAGTGGAACGTTTGTGGACTGCAAAAGGACTCGCAATCGGAGCGCTGCGAGTTCAGAAATCTAGTCGCAGTGTGCGCCTAACCCTCAGCTACCAACTGACACTGGCGCAAATCTACCCCCCAAATGTAAGGTTCGATAGTCAGCCGCTCGAGTCCGATCTCGCCGTCTCTACGAGTTCCGGGCTTGCCTGTCCAAACCACGCGGAATTGGGTTCTTTCATCGCCAAGCTGCACATCCAGAATTTCACCAGGACGAATGCGCGTGTGCATACCGTCTATCACCGCGCCGCTGCTGCTGATATTTGTAACCGTTGCCAATTGCGTGAATGGCATGGAACGGGCATCCAGACCCCAGACCCGCACCGGCACAAGAGTTGCGACTCGCTGATTGCGACGACGATCCATGTCACCTCACAGGAACGAACACCGCAATCGTATGCAGCTTTTGAACAAAAGAAAACTTACAGCGGTCATCCGCAGCTGGTGCCGTAAGTCATAGGACAACTAGCTGGAAACGAACTACTTAGAAGCGCCTTAGTCCATGTCCGGTAATGAACAGGAGCCGGGGCCACGGGGATCGCCGCAGGTTCCGCAAGCGCCGCCAGAACCAGAGGAAAAATCAGATGAAGACGAGCCCTTCCCCGCGACAGCAAAAACCGAGAGCTGCGGAGTGAGTTTCTTGCTGTGGCACTTTGGACATTCGGCTTTGTCTTTGCCAAAGACGAGGGCTTCGAACTCGTGTTTGCACTCTCCGCAGATGTATTCAAAAATCGGCATGACTGCTCCTCAAATGAGCTGCTTCCAATATACATTTAAAATCAAATCATGGCGGATACGCAATTTCAGCCACGACGAGGGTTACGGGGTGGACACCGCCAGACGATTGCCAGCTTCTTGCTGCAAAGGCGAATCCGTGTTCCTGTTCCGGAGGAGCGATTAGTTGAGGTCGAACCGGGGGTACAGGTGCTGTGCCACTGCCATTGGCAGACTGAACGACAAAATGCATTGACCCTCATCACCTTGCATGGCCTCGAGGGCTCCAGCGACTCGCAATACATGCTGGGGCTTGCCGAGAAGGGGATGGCGGCGGGCATGAATGTAATTCGGATGAACCAGCGCAATTGCGGCGGCACGGATAAGCTGGCACCGACCCTCTATCACTCAGGGCGGTCTCATGACGTTGCAGCGGTTGCGGACAGCCTCATCAAACGGGACTGCATCTCGCGATTCGCCCTGGCGGGATTTTCCATGGGGGGCAACCTGGTTCTGAAAACAGCCGGCGAGTGGGGCGGCGACGCTCCACCGCAATTTCGCGCCGTGGCTGCGGTCTGTCCAGCCATCGATCTGGCGGCCTCTGCCGATTCCTTACACCTGCCCAGCAATCGGCTCTACGAAATCTATTTTCTTTGGAAGCTGCGACGCCGTTTGCGAGCCAAGGCGCGTTTGTTCCCTGGAAAGTACGAGGTGTCGCGGCTACGCGGGGTGAGGTCACTGCGCGAGTTTGACGACCGGATCACGGCATATTATTGCGGCTTCGAAGGAGCGTCTGACTACTATGTCCGCGCCGCCGCTGCGGGCGTAGTGGATCGAATCGCGGCGCCTGCGCTCATTCTGCATGCAGCAAATGATCCCTTCATCCGTATTCTTCCGGAGACCCGGAAGAAGATTCTGGCCAACCCTAACATTACGTTTCTCGAGAGCGACGACGGGGGCCACTGCTCGTTTCTTGCCGATCCAAACGGTTACGATGGGCGCTGGGCGGAATTGCGGGTGATCGAATTTCTACGGCGATTCTAGTCCAGCTATGGAAGCAGACTTCGGAGTTGAACGCGCAGCTGACGATGAGGTATGGGAGATTCCGCGACGCCCGCACGAAAGAATTGTGGTTTTCGACGAAGCTCAACGCGCTTGGGATGCGGACCGAACTGCAGAGTATCTGACTGATGATTCCGGTGCGTGGATTGGGTATTCTGAACCTGCTATGTTGCTTTCAATACTGATTGTCAACATGGGCTGCTCTCGTCGCGTTGGTATGGGGCGGGTCAAGAGATCAACAGGGGGGAGGCGGGTCTTGCAGAGTGGGTCAAGGCTTGTCTGGTGAATATGGCGCCGGTGCAAGGCTATTTGGAGGTGTGATGCCGGAAGGTATCGACCTGAAAACATGCACTGACCCGCATCTTGACAATCCTACACGTCAATTCCGTGGAAAGACGATTGCTAGCTGGACGGAAGCCAAAGCCCTGTGCAATCCGGCTCCAGAGAGTGCCAAAGAGCTCTTGTACAAAACCCGCAATACCCGATCCGTATCACACGAGATCTTTCAAGGGCTAAGCCGCTCTAATTTGCTATTTATTCCTCTGCAGCTCGCGATATGCCTCGCTCTTCGAGATTCCGCGCTCTTTCGCCACTTTCTTCAGAGCGGATTTTTCATCCAGCTTTTCCTCGACCATGATCTTGGTAACTCTCTCTTGAAGGCTTTCGCGAGCTGGGCCTTGCCGCTCTGTCGCGTCCGTCTTCCCGATCAGTAAGGTAATCTCGCCTTTGATCTCTCCTCGGGCTTTCAGAGTTTCCAGAACTTCGTCTGCCCGACCTCTCAGGAACTCTTCATGAACTTTGGTTACTTCGCGCGCCAGCACGACGTGCCGCTCCGGGCCGAGAACCTCTATGACATCCTGTAAGGTTTCTTTTACGCGATGCGGCGCCTCGTAGAAAACTTGCGTTCGCGGCGAGCGTCTTACGCTCTCGAGCGCCTCTCTACGCTGACCTCGTTTTGCCGACAGAAATCCGCTGAAGCGGAATGAGTCCGTGGGCAAACCGCTCGCAACCAATGCCGCCAGGAATGCCGAAGCGCCGGGAATGGGTACCACCGGAACATGATGGCGAATTGCCAGTGAAATCAGGCGGAAACCGGGATCGGAAATGCCCGGCATGCCGGCGTCAGTCACTAGCGCGACTCGCGCGCCTTGCTCAAGATCACGCACCAACTCTGGCGCTTGCGTCATCTCGTTGTGTTCGTGATAACTAACCGTACGAGTGCTGATCCCATAATGATTAAGCAACTTTTGCGTCTGGCGCGTGTCTTCGCAGGCAATTACATCCGACTCCCTGAGCACGCGCAGGGCCCGAAGCGTAATGTCTTCCAGATTCCCGATCGGAGTTGCTACTAGGTACAGCGCCCCCGCGGCCCCAGTTTCGCCGGTCTTCATCGACGCGAGTCTAACATTGCAGCCGCATGCTGCATCCAGTTCGTAAATTGACGCCACCACAGGCAATCCCTAGAATCGAAAATAGAGGTATTAGTAGCCACTTCATCGAACCATGCCTATTTACGAGTACCAATGCAAGAAGTGCAAATACCGCTTTGAGAAGATCCAGAAGTTTTCCGATCCTCATGTGAAGAAGTGCCCCAAGTGCGGGAGTGCGCTGGAGTTATTGCTGTCCCCTTCGGCGGTACAATTCAAAGGCTCGGGATGGTATGTAACCGATTACGCCAAGAAGTCAACCGGCACTGCCGCATCCAATGGCGACTCGGCTTCGAAAAAGGAAGGCAAAACGAAGAGCGAGAGTTCCGCCAAAGAGAGTTCATCGAAATCCGAAAGCACCAACAAGACTGAAAAGAAGTGATCGCTCTGCCCCGCTAACCCACTTCAGGCTGTAGCCAAGCGCCGCCAGAATGTGGTTTTCAAATTCGTATTCCAGAATCAGAGAGAAGTTGTCCTCCTGAATCTCCCATGAACCAGCGTAGCGGGCAGTGTGGCGTTGATACCAGGAATACGCCGCCGCATACCGTACATTGCAGGGCTCCGGACACTCTATCATTCCGGTCGGGTCTGCCCGGTATGTTCCAGTTGCGGCAAACAGCGTGCGTGAACTGACATCTGCTTCCGGGCTAACCAGCAACTGATGTGGCATGACCTGCAGCGCGCGCGAATCGCCCGGATGAATGTCGGCCTTTGCGTCCTACATCGAGCGCTGCAGCGGATTCAAATCCACGCGTTGTGACAAGATCTACTGCGCCGTCTTCCATATCCTCCACAGTTGCTCGTCCGAATGCCGCGTCTGATTCAGGAATCCAACCGGAAGAGATTCGGCAGCCCGCCTCCACATCCACACAGAAGGAGAAGCGGGGCCAGCTTCGATAAGATGCGCAGCATCTACTGAAGATCGGCAAGAATTTGATTTCTCTGAGGGGCACCGAAGAATGCCAGCGCCGGCAGCAAAAGATGGTCTAGATTGAGAAGGATTCCTGGCTAGCGTGTGCGACTGAGAAACTTCCCGATACCTAGTCTCACCTGAACGATGTTAATTCCCGGATTCGGGGCAGCCAGTCCCGCGTTTGAAATGTGCGTGTAGCGTACTTCGACCGCCCAATTGTGCGAATTCCCCAAAATATGCGTACCCAGTGCTGCGGCGGACGTGAAGTTGGTCGTGTTCGTCCCACGAGGCACGTCATGATTCGTGAATAGCGTTCCGCCGCTGAGTTCGAAATACGGCACAATACGGCCGCGCGTCGCGAAGGTCCATTTCAGATTTAAGGGATTGAATCCTGCGCCGAAGGCGGTATCGGAGTGCTGAAACACCAGGAACGCAGGCACAGCGTCGATCGCATATTCAAAGCGTCCCTTGAGAAAGCCCGGCCCGTGAGGACGGCTCAAGATCCATCCGTATCGCAATCCAAGGTTCCAGACAGCCGTCTTGGAAGTTCCGCCGGGAACGCTGTGGCCACCGCCGCTCCATAGCTGCAACTCGTGTCCACCGTCTTCCGGGCGCGCCTGAGCTATGGCGAATGTCCCGCACCAGATAAGGAATGCCGCGACCAGAGTCTTCGTGCCCCTGGATGATGAAGGTTTCTGGTACGTGATCTGAGTTGATTTGAACCCTGATTTCGTCACAGTCCTAGCCCGCCATCGACGGCGAGAATTTGTCCGGTGATGAAATGGGGAGCAGTAGCAAAAAACAGAGCCGCCGCTGCAATTTCTTCAACAGTCCCGTTCCGTCCCATGGGAGTCTGTTTCGCCATTCTCTGGAAAAATGGTTGGGCTGCTTTTTCTCCCAGATCGATCATCCCCGGCGCGATGCAGTTTGCTGCAATTTCCGGAGCCAGAGCCTTGGCCATGACCTTCGTCAGCATATGAAGAGCCGCTTTGGAACAGCAGTAGTGCGCGTGCGTGGTCCACGGGCGGAGGCCCCCCAGCGAACCCATGTTTATGATTCGGCCTTGGCGCCGCCGCAGGTGTTTGATTGCTTCACGGGACACGAGAAAAGGGCCGCGTGTATTAGAAGCGAAAATTGCGTCCCACTGGCCCACCGTGAGTTTCTCGAAGTCCACTGTCCCGTAGTTGGCAGCATTGTTCACCAGAACGTCGATGCCGCCCAGTGTCCGCACAACCTCTTTGATAGTCTTTCGGACTGCGTCTTCATCCGCAACATCACAGCGCAAGGCAACAGCACGTACCTTTAAGTTTCTTAGGTCGTAGGTTGTACGCTGCGCTTCACGCGAGGAACGAAGAAACGTGATCGCGACATCCGCACCCGCTCCTGCCAACTTCAGTGCCAGCGCGCGCCCAAGACGGCGGGCAGCGCCAGTTATGAGGACAACCTTTCTCGCCAGGGGTTTCGCGCTGGTCTGCAACATCCACGGAATTGTACCGGAAGCTGGAGCCGATACTGGCTCGGAACACTCTAATCCAAGGTGATAATGCCGCGCTGCAGGGCCGCGGTAGCTGCCTGGGTACGATCTTTCACGTTCAGTTTCTCCAGCACGTGACTGACATGTAATTTGACGGTTACTTCCGCAATGTTGAGTGCCGCTCCGATTTCCTTGTTGCCCAACCCGTTTGCAACCATACGAAGGACTTCTAATTCGCGGCTGGTTAGAGAACGGTGTGACATCCGCTCGGCCAGCAGCGGAGCAACCGTGGGATCTAAATATCGTCGACCCTTGTAAACCTCTCGGATGGCACGCAACAAATCCTCGCGGATCGCGCTCTTTAAAATGTACCCTCGCGCACCGGCCTGCATGGCGCGATAAACTTCCTCCTCTCCGGAGTGCGTTGAAAGCATAAGGACACGCGCATCCGGGAATTCGCGAACGATCGCTGCTGTGGTATTGGTGCCATTTACACCTGGCAGTCGAACATCCATGATCACAAGCGTGGGAAGATGCCGGCGATACGCCTCCAGTGCATGCGCGCTGGTTCCTGCTTCGGCAACGACCTCCATATCGGGCTCCACATTCAGTGAGGCGGAGAGTCCCATGCGGACCATGAAGTGGTCGTCAACTACCAGAATACGTATGGGTTTTTGATTCCGCATAAGGCGGCTGTTTCCAATCGATGGGAACTTCTACCGTAATCCGCGTGCCGTGGCCAGGCTCGCTTGTGATCTGGAGTGAACACCCAAGCGCTTGTGCTCGTTCCTTCATGTCAAGCAGGCCGAAGTGCCCATTGCCCGCCAGGAGAGCCTCATCCGGAGAAAACCCACGGCCATCATCACTCGCCTTGAGCCGAACCTTGTCAGCATCGTAATGCAACTCCAACGCGATGTGTTTAGCCAAGCCGTGCTTCACCGCATTGGTCAATGCCTCCTGGCCAATCCGCAACAGGTTGATTTCGACCGGAGCTGGCAGCTGGTTGGGAATCCCCGAAATTTCAACATCGATCTTGATCCCACCCCGTTTCGTCAAAGGCTCCGCCACGTGCTTCAAAGCGGATGCCAGGTCACCGTTTTCCAGCAAGTGGCAGCGTAAATCCCATACCGAACGCCGGGCTGCGACCATGCTGTGGCGGCTCATGTTGCGCGCTGTGTCCATAGCGCGCCGTGCGATTTGCGGAGCTTGTGTGAAGCAATCGACTGCCAGGTCCAACTGCATGGTGATGCCCACCAGCTCTTGTTCCAACGTATCGTGCAACTCGCGGGCGATGCGATTACGCTCCTCAAGCACCGCGCCTCTGCGCAATTTCTGACGAATGATGGCCATCTGTTCGCGAATCCTCCTGCCCAGCACCACCACCCAGGCCATCACGATAAGTAGTACAGCCGCGGTGCTTTCCAGCAGCCACAGTGCGTGCCGCAAGTTCCACCAGGAGGGAACATGCAAGACGGTGACATCCTGAGCTGAGCGCAAGAGCAGGCGAAATGATTGTGGCACGGGCCATAATCCGCCGTTGCGCACCAGACATACGCCGATTACGCGGACCTCACTATTCGGCGAAAGGGATAGCAACCGGTCATAATCACTACCGGGCGGCAAGGTCGCGGTAAATACAGTACCGGCGCGCTGCAGCAACAGATTCAGGCCATCCGGGCGACGATCCCGCTGGAGCAGCGTGGCATCGGTTGTGACCAACGCTCCATCGTGGCGCTCCCAGGGAACGTTGAGATCGAGCACGATCGGATCAGGTGGAACTTGATGGCCAATTCGATGGAAGATCGCGTCCTCGAGTACCGGCGCTGACTCTCCGACGGTTGGGAAACCTCGCACATCAACTATGTCACCTGGCGCGAGCTGTGTGTCCTGCTTGGTGAGCACCCGCAGCCCCTTCTGCTGGCTCTGCAGAAACAACGCGCTCCCGCGTTCTTGATATGTGACCGCGCCGCGAACTCTGACGCGTTGCCGCGGACCTTTCCCTGGAGAGAACCGCAGTAAGGCTGGGAACGGAACCTCCTTCGCAGTTGCCTCGACCTTCATAAAACTTAGGCGCGGCACATAAAACAGCACGCCCACCAGCTGGCGTTCGCCGTTAAACAGACTGCCGCAGACCCCCTCAATCACCACCTCACTGTCTATCCAGGCGGAAAAATCCTGTTCTCCGGAAATAGGCACGCGGACCTTGAACTGCCCGCCGCCTGAGGCTAGGTTCATCGCCAAAGTGGTTTCATGCCACGAAGTCCGGTCAATGGAAACCGACTGCACAATGCCGCGCACCTGCGCCCACTGGCTGTCCTGCTGCCCGTCGGCGAGTTCGCTGAACGCGTAAAGATGCGCCTTTGGGAGAGTGCCTTTGCCAAGTACACGAACGCTCTGCTCGCGGATTACTGGAGCGAACCACCCTGGTCCGGTTATGCCTTCGAGCTCGACTCTCTCGCCGAGTACGTGGCGAAATAGCGGAGAATGGCTACCCTCCACGTAGACTCCAGCGGTGTCGTCCTGTATGAAGAAATCAGGGGTAGGCACGTCGCCGGTTACCACTCCGCGAATTCGCACGGGGTAGCCAAGCTTTGCCTGTTCGGGGGTCAACCGTCGCACCTGATCAACATGGGTTAGAGTAGGAAGTGATGAAGGTGAGCTTTGCGCAGCCACCGACGTAACAAGGCAAGAAACCATCCACAAGAGCCGGATGGCCCAAAGTTGAGCCGCACCTTTAGTTCGCATCGATCGGCTTGAGTAGCGAAGGACTGACACCGGGAACCCTCCACTAGTCACCAGTTCAGCGTGCTCTAAGGGTAGCTGAAACCACGCTCCTGCGGAAGGCACCCGTTTTCCGGTGAGTCAGTTTGAAAGTCTTCTCCTACGTCGGATGGCGTTTTCGACTAATAAAGCCAAATAAGCATAGAGGGCGGCATCTACGAGTAAACCGATAATGAAAAGAGGCGTTGCTTGGGTTGCTGCCATGTGAAATCAGGCCAGAAATAATCATCCCAGGGAAGAAAAAGCCTAACGAGTCCGACGCTGCCAGATGCCAGAGGACCGCCTTCCCAGCGCCAGAGCGATCGCGAAATATAGAAATGCACGGTTCAAGCGGCTATCAAAATTAGCGTTTAAGAATCCAACCAATTCCTTTGGACTGTAGACGTGATCTGCGAGGCCCCTTTCCTTTGCTGGAGCCATGTCAAGGTTGGATGCATGCGACAAAAACACCGGGGTCTCTTTAAATCCGAAATGATTCTTTCGAGCCACCTCTTAGCACGGCCACTCGCCGAAATGTATGTTGCTCTTGCACTAGGGTTTGGCGCGTAGTGCTTGACGCCATAATTGGGTTTAACCCATGTTGATTCATGAGCTTGGCCGGAACTGAAGCACAAAATAATCGACGCAATCGAAATAGTAGGAGCGCCTATCGCTGAGAACGAAGATGTGGAACTCTTATCCGCTCCCGATGCGGAGAATAGGTCCAAGATCCCGAGCTGGCTTGCGTCTAAGGTAGCGGCATTAGAGGCATCAGAACGGGAAAATAATGCGGACAAAATTTTTGAGGTTTTAGCGCCCCAATGCTCAAAGTCCATTTGGGAGCCGGCCAAAATATGGCATTGTTAATTGATTTCGCGTTTAGCTAGTCGTATTTTTCTCTAGCCTAGGAAAAGAATATTTTCGCCCGGGCAGCCATTTTGGCGAGACCAGCTCCTCCACTCTACTCACGGATAAGCGGTGGAACGATGTACGCCATGTCAGTAAAATTTTACTCTCGACGCCATCAAACGCCTGAGATTAGTCCTTTTTCTCCCGCGAGCCCTGTTTTCGGCTCCAACGTGCCATCGCGAGGAACAGCGGGCGCGAACTTCAAAAGTCGATCGCCACGTAAGGTTGCGGTTGAGCTGGCCCTTGGTCTCATGTGTCTCTTGCGTTGTGCTGCATGGGGCCAAGCCGTTTACGGTAGCATCTTCGGCACTGTCACGGACCCGTCGGGCGCAGCCATGCCAAGGGTCAGAATTGTCGTGTCGTCTCCGGAACGAGGAACTCAGTTGGAAACTGTTACAAACGGAACGGGCAACTATGAATTGCTTCATCTCCTTCCAGGACTATATACCGTCACATCACAGGCGAGCGGGTTCAAAATATCCGAGATTACGGATGTCCCCGTTCACGTTGACCAAGCTTCACGTGTGAACGTGCAACTGCGAGTCGGTGGAGCAAAGGAGAGCGTGACAGTGTCCGCAAACGACGTGCCGCTATTAAAGACGGAACGTGCTGACGTGGCAATCACGTTCAACGAACGATACATTAAAGAATTGCCCATTCTTAATCGGAACTTTACAGCTCTGGAGTTGTTTACCCCAGGCACGTCTCCCTTCCACAGTTGGCAGCACGCTTCGAGTGAGAATCCCCAGGGCGGATTGCAAATTGATGTGAATGGCCAAGCCTGGGCAATGACATCATTTCAACTGGACGGTATCGAGAATCGTGATCCGATACTGGGCATTATCGTGATTAATCCCACACTCGATTCGGTCATCGAAGCGAAGATCACGACCCAGAATTACGACGCCGAGTTCGGACAAGCGTTGGCGGGTGTGGTTACTGCACAGACAAGATCAGGGAGCAATCGTTTTCACGGTGGCGCGTTCGAATTCCGTCGCAGCAGTTGGCATCAAGCCCGTAACCCGTTCACGCAACCTCCCGATCAGCCCTTGCCGCCCACAAAGTGGAACCAATTCGGTGCATCGCTCGGTGGACCGGTTTTAAGGAACAAACTCTTCTTCTTTGGCGACTATCAGGGAACGAGGCGCGCAAACGGCTTTTCCAATCTGGCGAGTGTGCCGACTGCATTGGTGCGGTCAACGTGTTTGAATACCGCAAGCCCTTTGTGTGACTTGAGTCAGTATCCTGAGGCGATCTTTGATCCCGCCACCAATAACACTGTACAGTTTCCGGGTAATCAAATTCCGCGTGACCGAATCTCTCCTCAAGCAGTCGCCTTGCTGAAACTGCTGCCTGCCCCAAACGTGCCGGATTCCTGGATCGGTTTGAACTTCATCTCATCCGGACAGGAAGGATATGACGATGATGATTTCAACATCCGTGTTGACCAGGTGGCGAACGAAAAGCTCCGGTATTTTGGCCGTTACAGCTTCGCTGATTTCCGACTTCATGCGGTAGGCGTATTTGGCCCACTTGCGGGCGGCGTGGGTCTCTCGACGGACGGCTTTCCTGGCCAATCACTGACCCGCAATCAGAGCCTTGCTGCAGGCGTAAGCTACACGCTCAGTCCCAGAATGCTCCTTGATTTCCGATTCGGTTTCTTGCGTTATCACGTCAATGTTCTTCCAAACGGAATAGGCACAACGCCCGCCAAGGATGCAGGGATTCCTAACATCAACCTAAATGATTTCTTCACGTCGTACATGCCAGAAATAAGAGTGCCCGGGCAAAACATTGATGATTATTCATTCGGCACCATGTGCAATTGTCCTCTGCTCGAGCACGAGCAGCAGTTCCAGTGGATAAGTAACTGGGCAAGGGCGCATAAGGATCACATGTTCAAATGGGGAGCCGATATTCGGTACGCCCAGAATCTTCGTATTCCCAGCTATCCCCATCGCCCAGGTACTCTGACCTTTGCAATCGAGCGGACACAGGGTCCTGTAGCCGGCAGCGGCCTGGGTTTAGCCACCTTGCTTCTTGGAGACGTGACTAGCTTTGAGAGGACAGTGAGCACCTCGGTCAACGCGGGAGAACGGCAGAAACGATGGTTTTTCTATGGGCAGGATACCTGGCGCATCACTCCCAAGCTCACCTTGAATTACGGCTTGCGTTGGGAGATCGTATTCCCACAATCGGTCACAGGCAAAGGCAGGGGAGGCTGGCTGGACCTCAATAACGGACTAATTGAGGTGGCAGGTTACGACGGCATAAACCTACAGGGCAATGTACGAAACACTCTCACCAACTTTGCACCACGTATAGGAATCGCATACGCGGCAAACTCAAGGACAGTCATGCGTGCAGGTTACGGGCGCAGCTTCGATATCGGAACCTTTGGTACCGTCTTCGGCCACACGGTTACACAGAATTTGCCTGTGCTCGCTGTTCAGCAGGTTCTGCCCCCCACGAGTATGGACGCCGTGTTCAGGCTTCAGGACGGGCCACCTGCGCCAAATTTCGTAGCTGTTCCGGCCTCGGGAAAATTTCCGCTTCCGGACCAGGTTTTTGCCTCAGCGCTGCCAGATCATATCCGCCTGCCCACGGCAGATAGTTGGAATCTCAGCGTTCAGCGAGCGATTACCCCCACTTTTTCAGTGGAGGCCGCTTACGTCGGTAACAAAGGTACACATGTATTTGTGGGCGATCAGCCCGCGTACAATGCCAATCAGCCAAGCATCATTGGGTTCGGGATTTTGGCGCGCGATGAACGGAAGCCTTTCTTTAAGAAGTTCGGGTGGACACAAGATATCCTTTTTCATGCGAGCAATGCATCCAGCAACTACAACGCCCTCCAGCTGAAATCAGAGAAGCGGTTCACTCGCTCCTACCAAATGCTTGCGCACTATACATGGTCTAAGGCGATGGACTACTCCGGAGATTACTTTGGCATCGATCCCCGAATTGGGTACGGCCCCTCGGATTACAATCGGCGACATGTCTTTGTGCTGGCGAACGTCATTGATCTCCCGTTCGGCCGCAAAAGGCCATATCTTGCAAAACTTCCGCTCTGGGCGGAGGAGGCTTTGGGTGGCTGGACCCTAGGAAGCTCCACAATAGTGCGCAGTGGGCTCCCGTTCTCAGCGCAATATTCAAGTTGTGGAGCTGACATCGACACAGGGCCGTGTCGGCCCAACAGAGTTGGCGACGTCCATATCATTGGCAATCATTTCCACTGGTACACAACTACGAACGGTGTACCTTTGCAACCGCACGGCGTCCCCGGCGACACCATTGGTCCTTGGCAGCGACCCGCACCGGGAGCTTTCGGTAATGCGGGACGAAATTCCTTGACAGGACCGGGATTCTGGCAAACAGACGTGTCGGTGATAAAGAACTTCCGGCTAAAAGAGGACGCTGCCATTCAATTCCGAGCAGACATTTTCAACTTGTTTAATACCGTCAATCTGTCTACTCCGGACGCCTGTGTCGATTGTGTGGGTGAAGGCTCTGTTTTTGTAACTGTGGGGCAGCAGCGAGCTCTCCAATTCGGACTAAGACTGGAGTTCTGAGTCGTACTCTCAATCGAGGGCAGGTTCACTGGAAGTTTTCCACGAGCATGATGTCAACAGATTTGGCAACCTGTCCGTACAGAGCAATCTTACCGTCCGGAGACACATCGAAGTCAGGCATTTCCGGCGGTATGGCTTTGTCGACTTTCGCGAGAACCGAAATCTTGTGGCTCGCAAAACTATAGAAGCGGATGGTCGCCCGCCGCCCAGGTCCCTCACGGTTTAAGAAGTAGATGCCCTTATCAAGCACTGCCCAGTCTCCCCAACTCGCCAGCTGGACATTCAAAATTCGTTCTTCGGCGCCACCCTTCGTAGGAATTTGCCAAATGCCATCCGGATCTTCTTTGGCGTAATAGATGTGTTTGCTGTCCGGCGATTCAATGGCAAAAAAACCGTGATTCTTCGTGACGCGAATCGGGTCCCCACCGGCAGATGAAACTTTCCACAGTTGCCAACCATCGTTGCGATTAGACCCAAAGTAGATCCATTCGCCGTCGCGGGACCAATTCGGGACTGAGTTCTCAAAATCGCCAGAAGTCACCTGGCGTGCCGGACCCCCATCGCCTGCCATAACGAAAATCTGACTGCGGGTGCCGCGCCGGGAGTCGAACACAATGTATCTACCGTCGGGTGACCATCGTGGTGTGCCACTGAGCACGCTGAAGCTGGTCAGCTGCACCGGATTCGAACCATCCGAGTTGACGGTCCAAAGCTCGAAATAAGTGCCTGATCGTGACGAGTAATAGACGATCTTCTTGCCATCGGGAGAAAAGTGCGGGCCGTCCTCACCCCAACTCGAAGAGAATGGGGCGCGCGCCCTTGGCTTGCCCGGCTTATTCAACTCCATCTGCCAAATCTCGCCGTGTAGGTCTCCACTGGCGTACGCAAGCCGGTTCCCTTGCGGCGAAACAGCTGGGGAGCCTGCTCTCGGGCCCGCAATTGCGATCGGCTCAATACGACCGCCCGCTGCGGGCACTCTCCACAAGCCAGCCGTTCCCAGACGACTTGACGAAAATATGATGCTCTTGTTATCAGGACCCCAGGTAAGATCACCAACAAACGTGTTGTCGAAGGTGATCCGATGCGGTTCCCCACCCTGAACGGGCACAACATAGATATCCGTTATTCCCGGGCTGCTGACCCGTCTGAAGGCAATGTACCGACCATCTAGGGAAAACGCTGGAATATGATCTCCAATCGTGTGAGCAGGAGGAAATGTAAGCTTCTTGTGTTCGTGTGTGTCGATGTCGAACAAGAAGATGCTCCACAGGTCGTTGGAGGATAGCTTGTGAGCAAACGTAAGCAGTTTCCCGTCCGATGACCAACTTAGACCCAGGCCTCCGCAACCACCCTCATCCGTCACTTTCCGCTCGGCGCCGCCGAGCGCAGGAACGATAGACGTACCACAGCCACCCGCGCAGCGACCAAACGCAATGTAACGGCCGTCGGGTGACCATGCGGGCACAGATTCGATGCCAACCCCTTCTGCCAACTTCAACGGATTTTCGCCGCCAATTAATTTGACGTACAGGTCGGCGGTTGCGGCATTTTCCCCTTCGGCAATGAAGGCGATCTGCCTACCGTCGGGAGAAAACCTGGGCCTCATCTCGGCTCCAGGCGAGGTCGTGAAAGGGGCAACTTTCATGAGTGGGAGTGCAACAATCGGGCGTGCAGAACGGATGCTCCAAAGCCGCTGAGCGAAATAGATTATGAGGATCAAGGCTGCAAATCCTGCAAGCATCGACACAGAAATTGCCCTGGAACACGGCGGCAACGTGAGTAGCGGTCGGCGGGAATTCGGCGGAGAGTTGTTTCTGTCACTTCGTACTGGGTGCAAAAACCGGTATCCACGCCGTGGGATCGTTTCAATGAAAACCGGGTTTTCCGCTGAATCACCTAAGCTTTCGCGAAGACGCTTTACGGCGGCGTTTAGGCTATGTTCGAAATCAACAAACGTATCGGCGGGCCACAACTTTATCCGCAGGTCCTCCCGGGTGACCAGTTCTCCGGGTCGCTCAAGCAGAGTGATAAGAATCTCGAACGGCTGCCCTTGGAGTTTCACCTTCACGCCGTTGCGGCGCAGTTCAGCGCTTTGGACATCAACTTCAAAGACGCCGAAGCGGAGGATTCTGTGCGGTTCACTCCCGGGCATGCCACGTTCTCCGGCGGCATAGTCTACCACTGGCTGGCGCGAGCCACAGAGACATGTCACCCCGTTCCCCAAAACATTGCAGAGCTGGTACTTAGCACGTCACCTTCTTTTCGCCAGCATGTAATCCCCATTGCATTGATCGGCGCTCGACCTTAGCTCACCGTGCCCTCTCCAGGGGTGAGTGAATCGTCATGCTGGTGTCGAAGTGCTTTTTCTTGACAAGTGTTCTTCTCTTGGGACGAGCGGCAGAAAGCAAACAGCTACCTGTAGATCAGCAAGTACTGACAGTAGCCGTTTATGACGATGCACAACTCTCTCCAAACGTCTTAACCTGCAAAGGAGGAAGCAACCAGAATCTTCCAAAAAGCCGGGATTCAGACTTTATGGATGGTTTGCAAATCGAAAACCGAACTCTCACCCGATTCGCGATGCAACAGTCCTGCCGGACCAAAGCATCTGGCATTGCGAATAGTGCCTCATGCTTGGAAGTCCAGTGACACCATCTTTGGCGTTGCTTTTCTATCCGAAAGTGGAACCGGAGCCTATGGCGACGTTTTTTACGATTCGGTGGAGAAACTTTATCGCGACTGGGGCGTCAGTCTGCCTCGTGTACTCGGCCACGTGATGGCACACGAACTCGGCCATCTGCTGTTGGGCTCGAATGGCCATTCACGCGACGGGATCATGCGCCCGAGTTGGCACGGCAATGACTTGCAGCGAGCAAGCAAAGGATCCCTATTGTTCTCGCCGGAACAGGCTAAATCCATGCGGGACAGACTATCTCGTAAGCTATTTTCCTGCTGTTCAGTTTTGGAAAAATTCATAAAAGCCGCGGATTCGCAGTTTTGCACCATGTATCAGACTGGACCCCCAACTCCAGGATCGGCTCACAAACCGTCGAGCGGGTGAAAGCGGGCCCCACGCGAGGCCTTCAGCTCTATCGTTCAGATTCCGCGATTAGCTGTGTATAAACTTGCCGTGCATGGTCGTAGGCTGCTTTGGCTTCCGGAAGTTCTTTCTTTGAAATCTTGGGAGCCTTCTGCGTCCAGCATTGGTCGACGCTGGCGAGAGCCCATTGAGCACTCTCCCGCGAAGCACGAATGGGTTTTCCGTTCACTAGAACAAAAACGGGATTGGTGTGCGATGAGCCCAAAATGCGGACCGCCAGCCAGCTGCTCCGCTCGACGGTCAGATCAAAACTCAGAGTCTGCACTCTTCCATCTGCCACAATATTCTTGCGTAAAACTGGTCTCCCGTTCACCACCAGCTCGACGGGTACTTCGCGAGAATTTCCGATGCGTGCTCGTTCTAGGTGCCAGTATGGTGTTTGATCTATAGGACGCTCGCGAATGTTCTCCGCCGAGTTCGGGCCGTTGCGATTATCCAGACTATTCATCCAAAACTGCTCACCGCGATCAGATGGAATGCTGTCGGCGTTCAGCGGGGTTGGATTCAGGTAAGCTGCGGCTTTCACTTCGGCTTTGTATTATCGATTTTCCAGGTAATTTAATCTCGCTCGCTCTTGTGCCCATCTCTACTTTGTAGGGGTTCCTCGATTTGCGCGATTATACTCCGACTTTTTGACGTTATGATATGCAGTTTTTGGCCCCATTTTGCACACTGCGTTCCCTCATTCATAAGTATTGCCGGCTCAGCTGCTCATCGCCGGCGATTTGAGAGTACATAAGACTTGCACGCATCGAACGATGTCCCATCAGTCCGGCGGCCAGTACTGTTCATTAAGCTTTCGGTTTTGCGTCGTTAGGTCGCGCATTCTTCGTGACGTTTGGGTCACGGATATTCGCGCGGGACTTGAGCTTCGACCGAGGTGGCGAGAAATCTCTCGATCATCGCGTTCACCTGCTCCGGTACGACACGATTGTTGAAATGTCCAGCACCTACGGTTTGGCCGACGACGAGCTGAGGGCAGAGTTGACGCATACGTTCGAGGTCGGCCAATGGCGTTGCGGCGGCAATCAGGAGCGCCGGTAGTTTACAGGCTGCCGCAGCTCCCGCTCCATCCCACGAGAGGATGTGGTGGTCGAGCGCGGAAATCATCACGTAAGGAGGCAGGGAGGACATACCCTCCAGAATCTCCGCCTTGAGTTGGTTGTCGTCGGTAGGCAAGAAGAACCCGCTGACCCACGCTTTCTGCCCTTCCTGGTAGCCGGAGCCGCGCAGGGTTCCCATGTGCTGCTTCACCGCATCGATCACCCACAGCGCAGGAATGATAGCCGAGTCCACCGCGACGATCGCCGCAGGCAGATCCGGACGCCGCCTAGCGAGCTCGAATGCTACGTTGCCGCCCATGCTGTGCCCAACAACGACCGGCTTCTCGACGCGCAGTTGTCCGCAGAGCCACGCTAGGTCATCTGCGAACCCGGCCGGAGTATATTCCTGCCGCGGCTTGTCGCTTTCACCATGGCCGCGGAGATCGACCGAGATGACGCGATGGCCACGGCCGAAGTGTTCGAATTGAGGAGTCATGTAGCCGTGGTCACAGCACCAGCAGTGCACCAAAAGCATCGGCGGCAGTCCGCTTCCCGCCTCCTCATAGGCCAGCGCTATGCCATCACGGATGAGTTTTTTCACGATATGCTCGTATAGCAAGCGACATATGAGTAATCATTTACTCGATCAAGAAAACGATTTTGGTTGATTGAGGCATAGTGGTGCTCACACGACCCACGGCATTCCGCATGGATAATTTCATCGAACGGTATATCCGCCATCCACCATCAAGCTGGCTCCGGTGATAAAAGAGGCTTCCTCCGAAGCCAGGAAAAGAATGGCGTTAGCTATTTCTCGAGGCTCCGCCAGTCGATTCAGCAAGTGCGCCGGCGCCCACGCCGCGTGTACCTGTTCCATCGTCATGCCCTTCTGCGCTGCATAGCGATCAAGGGTGGGTGTCAGGACCGCCCCTGGGCAGACACAATTAACCCGAATGTTGAAGGTCGCGAAATCTAGAGCCATATTCCGGGTCATCTGAACTATGGCTGCCTTAGTGGCGCTGTAAGCGGTGTATTCCGGTTGGGCTGTGAAAGCGCTAATTGAACCTAGATTGACGATCGCGCCTTTGCCTTGTTTCTTCATCTCCTCAACGGCATACTTGCTGCAGAGTGCGGTGCCCAGTATGTTGATCGAAAGCGATCTCTGCCACTCTTCAACGGTCGCGTCCAGTCCTCTGAAAATGAAAACGGCTGCATTGTTTACCAAAACATCTATTTTGCCGAACGCGCTTTTAGTCTGCTCAGCGATCTGCTTCGCGTCGTTTTCTTTGGATACGTCTGCGTGTGTAACGAGACCCTCGCCACCATCTTTCTTGATCCGTGAAACAGTCTCCTCTCCCGCGGCACGATCAATGTCAACGACGACAACCTTTGCACCTTCTTCGGCGAAGCGCAGTGCCGTTGCCTGGCCTATCCCAGAGCCGCCACCAGTAACGATAGCGACCTGATCCCTTAGCCGCATGATGTCCTCCTCTGGCGAGTGCCGCCCCGCCAAACCGCCCCGACTACGTTTCAAGTTAAGTTCGTTCCAGCGCGGCACCAAATACGCTGATTAGTAGTAATCGAGGTCCGCTCAAAAGCTGCCGAATTCTCCTCCTGCTTCACATAACCGTCAAGAGCCGGCTTTTCTGCGGACGGTCGTGATGAAGTGCCCCCGTTCGCTGTACCAATCCCAATGTGAGTTCTCAGTTCGTGTTTCAGCGGGGATGAGGTCTGGAGCAGGAGACGGCGCTTGAGTCCCTTGCTCCAGCAGCCCTGTACTAGCTTTCCTCACGCCCTCATCTCCGCTCGTGTCCGTGCAAACTCTGCGAGCGGCAAGTAGTCCAACGAACTGTGCGGACGTTGTTGGCAAGAAGAAGAAAAAGACCGCATTATCTGCTAGCTTTCACAACAATTATGCTTGCTCTTACTGCAGCTTCGCGTACTCCGCCTTGGCTTGCTTCAGGATGGGAATGTCGGGATCGGCGTCTTTCCAGAGGGCAAGGAAATCCTGATAGGCGGTTCGGGCTTTTTCCTTTTCGCCGGAAGCGGCGAGGGCGCGGCCGAGCCCGAGGTGCGCCAGCGAGCTGTGCGGAGAATTCAGAACGATGCCGGGTCGATCGAGAATGGCTTGAAACTCGGCGGCCGCCTCCTTGTTCCCGCCGGCGGCGAGGTAAGCGTAGCCGCGGAGGTAGAAGATGATCATCGGGGCAATGCTAGGATACGGTGCGCCTTGATCGTAGCCTTGAATGGCTCGAAGCATTTCGACGGCTTTGGCGGGATTGTGCCTGTTGATTTCGATCAAGGCGCGAACCGCGGGCAGCCAGTAGACATTGACGAAGGTGTCCCGGGGAAACTCCTTCGCCAAAGCGTCAGCAATTTCTTGCGCCTGAGCCACGTTCCCCGCGATCGCCAGGGATAAAGCGGCGGCACCGCGGACATAGCGACCGCCCTGGGAAAGCTGGATCGCGGAAGCGGCGACGCCCCGCGCTTCCTTGAAATTGCCGAATTCAGCCTCACGCAAAGCCTCGTTGACCGCCGAGCCTGCAGCTGCTTCCAGAGTTTCATTGTGTTTTGCGGACTCGATGGCGCGGCGAGATTCTTCTCTGGCTTGCTTCAAGCGGCCGTAGTAGGCGTCGGTGTCGGACTGAGTAGAAAAGCAGGGCGTCTTCATAGCCGGGCTTCCCCGTCGCAATTGCCAACTGCTTTTGCATGCCATCGGGATCGTGCTTCGCGAAATACAGGGCATAGTAGGTGACAGCTAGCGCGATGGGCTCGATGCCGTCGGCCAAACCCTTCGCCAGGACGGCTCCGGCTTCGTCGAAGCGGTTCAGTGCCAGATAGGCGAAAGCCAGATTTCCAAGTGCAATGGAATTGGTTCGGGTAGTGTTCAAGGCTTGTTGCGCGTCCGGAATGCTCGCGAGGTAATCGCCCCGACCCATCTTATATGCGCAGGAATCGACGTAGGCGCCGTCATAGCGGGGGAACGTGCGCTTGGTGAGTTCGACGATCTGCTCACCCTTGACCTGGTCGCCGACTCCGAACCCCTCCTGGAAAGCCCTCCAGAACGAGTCGCTCGAGTTCGGAGACACGGTCACGCAACGCGTAGGCGCGTTTGGCGTATTCGGCGGCCTGCGCGGATTCGCCAATATTGCCGTACATGACGGCGGTGATACCGTAGGCCCCTGCGAAGTTGGGATCGAGATCGATGGCCCGCTTGAAATAAGGGATAGAGGCAGCGCTGCCCTGCTCGTTGAGGGTCTTGACGCCAAGATTGAACATCTTCAGGGCGTCCAGGGACCCGGTGGTAGCTTCTTCGAGGGGTGCGTCATACCTTCGGACCACGGCCAGGGATTCACCGAGCTTGCCGCGGAGTTCTGATGCGGCCTGGCCGAGTGTCGTCAGGACTTTGTCCTTGCTCGCGGCGCTGCCGCCGACGCGCGCCATGGAGCTTCCGGTCTCACAATCCAGCGCTTCAATGCCGACGAGGTATTGCGTACCAACCGAGGAAATCGAACCGGCGAGCATAGCTTTGGATTGGTTGCGCTGGCAGATTTCGCGAGTCGTCTCCCGATTCATGGGCGTACCCGAGGGACGACCCATGAAACGCAAGGTCTGTTGGATTTGCTGGTCGGAGAGCATGCTCAGGAAGGGAGACTGCTCAAGAGAAAACGCGAGCGCCTGTTTCAAGGAGCCGTCAAAGACGGGATCGCGCCGGTGGTGTTCGTGAAGTCGGTGAGGACGATGGTGTCCTTTTCGGTGAGGACCGGCGCTTTTTTTGCGCGCAGATACCAAAAACCGCCAGCGGCGAAGAGAATGAGGAGTAAGGCGGCGCCAATCGCGAGCCATTTTCGGGATGAGACCGGCGCCGGATGTGGCTGGGTTACCGCGGCGGACGATGAAGCCGCGGCCACTCCCTGCTGTTGTGCACTCGCAGCGAACGCCTGGAGTGTCGCGGGTTGGGCAGACAGCGAGGCCGATAGTTCTTGCGGGACATTCACTTGCGCAGTGCGGCCAGAATCAGTGTCGCGCTTGAGGCGCTGGAGCTCGGCGCGCAGATCGGAGGCGTGCTGGTAGCGCAGCTCGCGATCCTTTTCGAGGGCGCGGTTGATGATGCGCTCGAGGTCGGGCGGGATTTCTGCGTTAAGGCGAACTGCCGCCGTTGGTGCCTTGTGCAGGATAGCGTTGAAAATGCCGGCCGAAGTATCGCCGCGAAACGGGAGCGAGCCCGTTGCCATCTCATAAAGCACCGTGCCAAAAGAAAAGAGGTCAGTTCGCGAATCGAGCTCCTTACCGAGAGCTTGTTCCGGGGACATGTGAGCGACGGTCCCCAAGGTCATGCCCGGGCTAGTCAGGTGCTCGGACGGCTCGATGGTTACCTGGGAGCCAGCGTCTAGCGGTGCGGTTCTCTCCTGGGTGACTTTGGCCAAACCGAAATCAAGAATTTTGGCGTGGCCACGCTTGGTGACGAAGACGTTTGCGGGCTTGATGTCGCGGTGGACGATGCCTTCCGAATGAGCAGCGTCAAGAGCATCCGCGACCTCGATTGCCAGCGGCAAGAGCATCTCCAAGTCCATGGGACGCCCCGCAATTCGATACTTCAGGGTCACGCCATCCAGAAACTCCATCACGATGAATGATTGATCTCCGTATTTGCCGACCTCGTATATTGTGCAGATATTCGGATGATTTAGAGCAGATGCGGCTCGTGCCTCGCGCCGAAAACGTTCGAGTGCCTGTTGGTCTTGGGCTACGTCTTCAGGAAGAAACTTCAGAGCGACAAAACGGCCAAGCTCGATGTCCTCGGCCTTGTACACCACGCCCATACCGCCGCCGCCCAGCTTTTCGATGACGCGGTAGTGAGAGATAGTTTGGCCGATCACTGCTGTGGGCCTTGGTTCTGCTATGAGATGAAAATGGTAGGCGCGCGCGCAAGGCCAGTCAACGGAAAGTCCGCCGGGCGGACTTTTGTGCTGAACGAGGACCTTATT
>Ga0075424_100000034_pt1 | contig 68250 bp, 69 predicted proteins | sample SoiMethybrSBSTD3_FD_75301 | JGI IMG/M metagenome (GOLD analysis project Ga0075424, IMG submission 75301) | Bulk soil microbial communities from a Populus tree surrounding site in Tennessee, USA - Soil MetaG P. TD hybrid SBSTD3 | ecosystem: Environmental > Terrestrial > Soil > Tree plantation...
GGGTTCTCGTAGGCCGAGTAGGCGTCGCGCACCTTCGGCACCACCTGCAGCGCCACCGCGGCTGCGATCAGCGGGAACACCAGCAGCCGCGATCGGCGCGGGTTCAGGTTCGCCGTCAGCCACAGCATCGGCGCCCCTGCGATCGCGAACAGGCGGCTGGGGTTCGAGCCGATCGGGCCCTTCAGCAGGAAGGCGAACAGGTTCAGCGCCAGGTAGGCGACGAACATCGCCCGCATCGAGCGGGTGGGCGCGGCGGTGCCGGCGATCCAGAGACCGACCAGCGAGAACACGAGCACGATCAGCGCGTCCCACAGGTCGTACGGGTACCAGCCCTGGCTGGGGAAGGCGCGCTGCAGCAGCACGCCCACGGCGAACACGGCCAGCACGATGCCGAAGGCCGCGCGGTTCGAGCGAAGCGCACCCAGCGGCTGCGCCCTGCCCAGCAGCACCCCCGCCAGCACTGCGCACAGCAGCGAGAACGACAGCGGGCTGAAGGCGAGCGTGACCAGTACCGCGAGGCCGAACCAGACCCGCCGGCGGCGCTGCAACAGCGCCAGCCCCAGCAACGATGAGGCCACTCCGGCCAGGAACGGGTACGTGCCGCCGACCATCATGATGAACGGCGCGGTGATGGCGAAGGTGATGCTGGGCCCGCGTGCAGCCGACGCCCACTCGCGGCTGCAGACCAGCGCGAAGCAGCCGCCCATCAGGGCCGACGCCGGCAGCAACACGCCCAGCTGCCCGACCTGCGCGGCAACCGCGTAGTAGAGCATGCTGTAGTTGACGAACTCGTAGCGGCCGGCGTACCAGTAGTTGTTGTAGATGTCGAAGCCGCCGTGGCTGAACAGCCAGGTCTGGAACAGGTGCGACGGCGCGTCGATGCCGGGGCTCGTGAACAGCCACAGAAGAAGCGTCACCGAGGCGGACAGGCCGGCGCAGGCAAGCGGCAGCACGAAGCGGCGCGGGAGGGCGGGCACGACCACACCGGAACCATACCCGCCGACCCCCCGGCCGCATGTGGGCCGGGCCTATGGAGCGGATCGGGATCGAACCGAACCAATGTGCTCAACCGGACAGGCTGACGCACGGGCAGCGCGCACATGCAACAGAGCGACCCAACACCAGAGGTTGAAACGTGCGGGAAGGACCTGGCTACGCGGCTCGAAGCGGGCGGACGTCCTTCAGGTATGAGGTCCTAGCCGAACGCCGCGCAGAAGGCCCTGAAGTCGCCGTTCTGATGCGGCCCTGACTGAAACAGGATGTTGAAGTCGCCGTCCACGACCACCCGTCCCGCGTCCAGCCAGACGATGCCACGTCCGGGCGCGGTGAACTTGTTATAGAGCCCCGTATCGGTACGGGTCCGTACCGACCCATCCGCGTTGTAGGTAACGACCTCGGTGAAGCTGCTGTTTTGCTGAGTGAGCGTGGTTCCCTTCGCCGTGGCGGTGACTCGGAATGGGCCGGGGCGTCCCTTCGAGATCGTTTTGTAGAGGAACCCGTTGTTGTTGTAGAAGTCGGTGGAGGTGACCGACCCGACGAAGCGGAAGGTCACGCCGAAGGGGCACAACCCGGAATCGACGGCGGTGTCGTCGATCTGGAACATGGTTCTCACCTGCGTGTTCGCCGTGGCCGTCTGTGCCGAAGTCGTCGCCGCCAGCATCACCGCCGCTAATGGAAGCCAGACGCGTCGCATAGTCCCCCACGAAGGTAGCTTTGGAGCCCGACCGAGCCGATCTTCGCAAACCCGCCGGAAAGTGTCAAGCGGCACAATGCCGCGCTGAGCGTGAGGTCTGCCCGGATGAATTCCCATGCGAAAAGGCGACCATAGGCTTGACTACCTCGCCGATGGAGCGGATCGGGATCGAACCGACGACCTTCTGGTTGCAAACCAGATGCTCTCCCAACTGAGCTACCGCCCCGGGCCGCTCCAGTCTACCGTGAGCGGGCCTCCGGCCCCCTTGACTGATTGATCAGTCAGCCAGTAGTGTGCCCGCACCATGCTCCGGCCGCGAACCATGCTCATGGTGCTCGCGCTGCTGGCCGCCATCGGCGGCGGCTGCGGCGGCAGCGGCAGCGGCTCGGGCACGAGCGGCAGCGGCAAGAACACGATCCTGCGGATCGGCACCACCTACTACATCGACTCCCTGAACCCGCTGCTGGCCTACGAGCCGCAGGCCTCGAACGCGTTCGCGATGATCTACCCGCAGCTCGTCCAGTACGGCCCGGGCCTCAAGATCGCCCCCGATTGGGCCACGAGCTGGGAGGAGTCGAAGGACGGCCTCACCTGGACGTTCCACCTCAAGCCGGGCGGCAAGTGGAGCGACGGCGTGCCGCTGACGGCCGAGGACGCGGTGTGGTGGGTGAACACCATCTTCAAGTACCAGAACGGCGCCACCTCCTACTTGGCCGGTGAGCTGGCCGGCCTCAAGAAGATCGCCGCGCCCGACCCCAACACGCTGGTGCTGACCTACAAGAAGCCGGTGCCCTCGGCGCTCGCAAACCTGGAGCAGTTCTACTTCATGCCCAAGCACGTCTGGTCGAAGTACACCGGCAACGACGGCAAGGACATGAAGTCGTTCGACCCCGAGCAGCACCTGCCGGTGGTGTCGGGCGGCCCCTACACGATCACGCAGTTCCAGGAGAAGGGCACGACCGTCTTCAAGCCCAACCCGTACTTCTATGGGCCAAAGAGCCACGTCGCCGCCGTCGCCCTCACCTACTACACGAACGCCACCTCGATGATCGCCGACCTCGAGCAGAACCAGCTCGACTTCATCGACGCCACCCCCTACACGGCCGCCAACTCGATGAAGGGCAAGAGCAACATCACCGTCTCGATCGCGCCCGGCAGCGAGGTCACCAACCTCGGCATCAACTCCAACCCGGCCAAGACCAAGAACCGCGAGCTGCTCGACCCTCGCGTGAAGGAAGCGCTCGAGTACGCGATCCCTCGCCAGCAGCTGGTGGACGTCGTCTACGGCGGCCACGCCCAGCCCTGGGCCAACATCATGTCCGCCTGGTCCGGGCCGTCGGGCTGGCTCAACCCGGACGTGAAGCCGCTGCCCTACGACATCAACAAGGCAAACCAGATCCTCGATCAGCTCGGCTACACGCGCGGCTCGAACGGCATCCGGGTGGCGCCCGCCACCACCGGCCAGTACGCCCAGCCGGCCCATCCGATGAGCTACAACGTGATCGTCCCCAACGACCTCGACTTCAATGGCGACCGGCAGTTCTCGGTGCTGGCGGCGGCCTTCGCCAAGGTCGGCGTGCAGCTGCACGAGATCTCCGGCGGCGACGTATCGCAGGCGTACGACCTGATCACCGCCCCCAACTACACCTACAAGAACGCCGACATGTTCACCTGGTACTGGCACCCCTACATCGACCCCAACTACAACCTGTCGGTGGTAACACGGGCGCAGTGGGGAAACAGCAGCGACACCGGCTTTGACGACCCCACCTACGATGCGATGTGGCGCAAGCAGGCGGGGCTCGTCAGCTTCAAGCAGCGGCAGCAACTGGTCTGGCAGATGGAGGCGTACCTCGCGCAGAAGCGGCCCTACATCCAGCTCGTCGACACCGACGTGATCACGGCCCACTCCAACTCCTGGACAGGGTTCGATCCGCAGCTGTGGGGTTACTGCAAGTGCTTCTACACGAGCCCGCACCCGACCGGATGACCGGCGCCTTCCGGGGGCCCGGCGGCTGGCTGCGCTGCCAGCTGCACTCGCATACGACCAACTCCGACGGCGACGCGACGCCGCAGGGGCTGGCCGACCACTACGCCCGGGCCGGCTTCGACGTGCTGGCGATCACCGACCACTGGTACGCAACCTCCCACGAGCACGATCGGGTGACGGTGATCGCCTCCAGCGAGCTGTCCGCCCGGGTGCCCGAGCAGGAGCTGGAGGAGGCCGAGGTGCTGGCGATCGGCGCCGGCGTCGTGCCCGAGCGCCGCGAGCACTTTGCCACGGTCGAGCAGTGCGCGGCCTGGGTCAGGGAGCACGGAGGCGTACCGTTCCTGGCCCATCCCTACTGGAGCGGCCTTTCCGCGCACCACGTGCTTGACGCGCCCAGTCTGGCCGGGATCGAGCTCTACAACGGCGGCAGCGAGCTTGCCAACGGCAACGGGCTGTCGGACGAGCTGTGGGACCTGATCAGCCATGCCGGACGCGCCTGCACCGGGGTCGCCACCGACGACTGCCACTACCCAGGCCACGACAGCCTGCTGGCCTGGACGATGGTGCGGGCGGAATCGCATGACCAGGGGGCGGTGCTGGAGGCGCTGGACGCCGGCCGGTTCTACGCCTCCAGCGGCGCGGCGCTGCACGACGTGCGGGTCGGGCCGGATGCGATCGAGGTCGAGTGCTCGCCGGCCGTGGCCGTGACGCTGCGATCGGGCCCGTGGGACGGGGGCCGCGTCAACGCGGATCCGCGGCGCATGAACTGGCGCGGTCAGGCCCTTTCGCGCAGCCCGCAGGGGCTGATCACGGCCGCCCGCTTCCGGCTCCCGGAGCGCTGGCCGTGGGCGCGGGTCGACGTCGTGGCCACCGACGGCGGGCGCGCCTGGACGAACCCGGAGCCGGTGCCGCTCGATCCCGACCCGTCGGACGAGGGCGGCTGGCTGCCAGATCGCTGACGGGGAACCGTCCTGCGCGGATGCGCACGCCCAACGGCGGTGCTCAAGCCCGGGAGCCCGCGCGCCGATGCCTTTCTCGATGGCTCTGCCCGACCCACGCCGTGCGCCCGTGCGCGCGAAGGGCGCCGCCTCCTCCGGAGCGCGGTGGATCGACCGCTGGCTGGCAACGGTCGCCGACCTGGCCACGCTGAAGGACTCGCACCCGATGCTGGACGCGGTGATCGACGAGATCGACGGCCGCATGATCCGCATCGGCGACCACTGGCTGGCCGACTTCGCCTCCTGCAACTACCTCGGGTTCGACCTCGACCGCGACATCATCGAGTCGGTGCCGGCGTACCTGGACGCCTGGGGCACGCATCCCAGCTGGTCGCGGCTGCTGGGATCGCCCGTCCTCTACGAGCAGATCGAGGGGCGGCTGACGGAGCTGCTGGGCTGCGAGGACGCGCTGGTGCTGCCGACCATCACCCACATCCACACGTCGGTGATCCCGGTGCTGGCGGGCTCGGGCACGATCCTGCTGGACAGCCGCGCACACAAGACCATCTACGACGGCTGCCAGGTGGCCCGCAGCCACGGCGCCACCGTCCGCCGCTTCCGGTTCGAGGATCCCGGCCACGTCGACCAGCTGCTGCGCGAGAGCAGCGCCCACCCGCGCATCATCTGCATGGACGGCGTCAACAGCATGACCGGCAACGCGCCCGACCTGAGGGAGTTCGCCCGGGTGGCGCGCGAGCACGACGCGCTGCTGTACGTCGACGACGCCCACGGCTTCGGCGTGATCGGCGAGCGGCGCCCGGACGAGCTCTGTAGCTACGGCTGCCGCGGCAACAGCCTCGTGCGCCACGCGGACGAGACGTACGAGAACCTGATCCTGGTGGGCGGCTTCTCGAAGGCCTACTCGTCGCTGCTGGCCTTCATCGCCTGCCCGACCGCGGTCAAGAACATGCTGAAGGTGGCCGCCCCGCCCTACCTCTACTCGGGGCCGTCCCCGGTCGCGTCGCTCGCCACCGTGCTGTCCGGCTTCGACGTGAACGAGGCGCGCGGCGACCTGCTGCGGGCATCGATCAACCACAAGACGGCGCGCGTGCTGGACTGCCTGCGACGGCTAGGCGCGCACACACCGAACCACTCCGGCTTCCCGGTGATCGAGGTGCCCCTGGCCGACCATGAGCAGATCGGCGTGGTCGGGCGGATGCTGTTCGATCGCGGCATCTACGTGACGCTGGCCGCCTACCCGCTGGTGCCGCGAGACGAGGTCGGCTTCCGCGTGCAGATGACGGCGGCCAACACCGACGCCGAGATCGACCGGCTGATCCTGGCTCTGACCGACCTCGCCGAGCGCGGGTTCCTGCAGACCGGGACGGCCGCCCAGGAGCGTGCCGCATGAGCGCTGTCGCCGCCCACATCCGCAGGCCGGCGCTGTGGATGGTGTACCCAGCCCTCGGCGCGCTGGTCTGCCTGCTCTACGCCTTCGTGCCGCCGGTCGCGGGTAACGGGTTCGTCGTGCCGGGCGTCGGCCTGTCCTGCTCGGTCGCCATCATCTGGGGCACCCGCCGCAACAAGCCGGACGCTGCCTGGGCCTGGTACCTGTTCGCGCTGGGGCAGTTCATGTTCGCGATGGGCGACGCGTACACGTACATCTACCCGCGCGTGTTCGGTGCGGACGTGCCCTTTCCGTCGTGGGGCGACGCGATCTACCTGTCGCTCTACCCCGCGCTGTTCGGAGGCATCTTCATCCTCGCCAGGCGGCGAAACCCGTCCGGCGAGTGGGCGTCGCTGATCGACTCGCTGATCCTCACGATCGGCCTCGGCCTGATCTCATGGCTGGTGTTGATCTCTCCGGTGATCCACGACGACAGCCAGACGCAGCTGGCCCGGATCGTCTCGATCGCCTACCCCACCGCCGACATCCTGCTGCTGGCCGGCGCGCTGCGCCTGGCGGTCGACAACGGCAAGCGCCAACCCGCCTTCTACCTACTGTTCGGCAGCATCACGACGCTGCTCGTGACCGACTTCATCTACGGCGTGATGCTGAACAACGGCACCTACAGCGGCCAGGTGCTGCTCGACATCGGCTGGATCTCCTACTACCTGCTCTGGGGCACTTCGGCCCTGCACCCGTCGATGCGCACTCTCGAGGAGCCGGTGCCGGAGAAGGAGACCACCCTCTCCTGGCAACGGCTGGGCGTGCTCACGGTCGCCTCGCTGATCGCCCCCGGCCTGCAGGTGCTGCTCGGCGGCCAGGATGCCGGCGTGGACGTGCTGGTCATGATCGCCGCCTCGATCGGCCTGTTCCTGCTGGTCGTGGCGCGCATGGCGGTGCTGGTCGTGCAGCAGGAACGCTCGGTGGAACGCGAACGCGCGCTGCGCGAGGCGGGCACGGCCCTGGTCGGCGCGGCCGGGCGGGCGGACATCGGCGCGGCCGCGCTGTCGGCGACGCGCACGCTGGCCGGTGCCGGCTACTCGGCGCGGCTGTGCTTGCTGACCGGCGAGCAGCTGGAGCTGATCGGGCTGGCGCTGACCGGCGGCACTCTGCTCTCTCGCGGCACCACGCAGCGGCTGCTGCTGGCGGCCTCGATCCCGACCGCGACCGAGCTGCCCGAGGAGGTCTACCACGAGCTGCTGTTCTCGGAGCGGCCGCGCACGGCGCACGTGCTCTCGCTGGAGGTGCGCGACGAGGCGCGGGGGGTGCTGCTGGCCGCCGGTCCCGGCAACCTGTCGGGCAGCCAGCGGGCGGCGCTGCAGTCGCTCGCGACCAGCGTCTCGCTGGCACTCGAGGGCGCGGCGCTGACGGAGGATCTGCACCGCCGCGAGAGCGAGGCCCGCTTCAGCTCGCTGGTGGCGCGCTCGAGCGACCTGATCACCGTGGTCGCGGCCGACGGCACCGTGCTCTACCAGAGCCCGTCCATCGAGCGCGTGCTGGGCTACGCCGCCGACGAGGTGATCGGCACCCGCTTCGACGACCTGATGGACGACCACGAGCGTGGGCGGCTGCTGGCGGTGCTGTCGTCCAAGACCAAGCAGCCCGACTCCGGTCCGGAGGCGATCGACTGCCGCCTGCGCCATCGCGACGGGCGCTGGCTCCAGTTCGAGGTGCTGCACACCAACCTGCTGGACGACGAGCACGTGCGCGGCATCGTGCTGAACAGCCGCGACGTCAGCGAGCGCAAGGCGTTCGAGGAGCAGCTGGCCCACCAGGCCTTCCACGATTCGCTGACGATGCTGGCCAACCGCGCGCTGTTCGCCGACCGCGTCGAGCACGCGCTGGCCCGCGCCGGATCGCAAGGCACCGGCATCGCCGTCGTGTTCGGCGACCTGGACGACTTCAAGACCATCAACGACAGCCTCGGGCACGGCGCCGGCGACGAGGTGCTGGTCGAGGTCGCCCGCCGGCTGGCCGCGACGGTGCGCCCCGAGGACACGGCCGCCCGCTTCGGCGGCGACGAGTTCGCCGTGCTGCTGGAGGGGATCGTCACCGACGACGACGCCACCGAGGTGGCCGAGCGCGTGCTGGATGCGTTCCGCCGGCCGATCCAGCTGGCCGACGCCGAGGTGTTCGTGCGCACCAGCATCGGCATCGCGATCACCCGTGACGGCGTCGAGTCCACCCCGTCCGAGCTGCTGCGGAACGCCGACGTGGCCATGTACATCGCAAAGCGCGACGGTAAGGGCGGCTACCGCGTGTTCGAGGAGTCGATGCACGCCGAGGCGCTCGAGCGCCTGGAGCTGCGCGCCGACCTACAGCGCGCTATCGACTCCGACCAGTTCGCGCTTGTCTACCAGCCGGTGGTGCGGCTGGACGACATGACGGTGTCCGGCGTCGAGGCGCTGCTGCGATGGCGCCACCCCACGCGCGGCGTGATCGCGCCGGCCCAGTTCATCCCGGCCGCCGAGGACATGGGCCTGATCGTGCCGATCGGGCAGTGGGTGCTGCGCGAGGCCTTCGCCCAGGCCGTGGAGCTGCAGGCGCGGTTCCCGTCCGACCCGCAGCTGACGATGGCGGTGAACCTGTCGCCGCGCCAGCTCAACCAGGGCGACATCGTCGGAGACGTGCGCCGCGCGATCCGCGACAGCGGCATCGACCCGTCCACGGTCGTGCTCGAGATCACGGAGAGCCTGATGATGACCGACGCCGACCTCGCCATCAAGCGACTCGAGGAGATGAAGGGCCTGGGCGTGCGGCTGGCGATGGACGACTTCGGCACGGGCTACTCGTCGCTCAGCTACCTGAGCCGTTTCCCGGTCGACATCCTGAAGATGGACCGCTCGTTCCTGGAGGCCGAGTCGGACGCCGACAGCGGCCTGGCGGCCGCCGTGGTGGCGCTGGGCGAGACACTCGACATGCAGGTCGTCGCCGAAGGCATCGAGCTGACCACCCAGATGACGTCGTTGCGGCAACTCGGCTGCGAGCTCGGCCAGGGCTTCCTGTTCGCACGCCCGATGGGCATGGAGTCCATCTCCAACTACCTCGACGACGCCAGGGGCGGCAGCTCCGTCCTGCGCCTGCCGCCGCCTGCGCAGGACGCGCAGGACGAGGCGCAGAGCGATGCAGCATAGTTATGACTCGTTCGACCGCCCGGGCGGCTTCACCCGAGTAAACCTGGTGGCGCCCCTGCGCCACCGCGACTTCGCGCTGCTGTGGGGCGGTCAGACCGGCTCGCTGATCGGCGACGGTGTGTTCCTGGTCGCGATGGCGTGGCAGGTGTACGCGCTCTCGAACGCGCCCACCGCGCTCTCGATGGTGGGCATCGCGATGACGGTGCCGACCATCGTGCTGCTGCTGATCGGCGGCGTGGTCACCGACCGCTTCGACCGCCGCCGGGTGCTGCTGGCGGCTGACGTCGTGCGCGGGGTGGCCGTCGGGCTGATGGCGGTGCTGTCGCTGACCGGCACGCTCGAGCTCTGGCACATGTTCGGCCTGGTCGCCCTCTACGGGGCCGGCACCGCGTTCTTCGGGCCTGCGTTCGACGCAATCGTGCCCGACCTGCTGCCGGAGTCGGAGCTGGCCCAGGCCAACTCGCTCGACCAGTTCATGCGCCCGCTCTGCTTCCGGCTGGCGGGGCCCGCCCTGGGCGGCTGGCTGGTGGCGGGGCTGGGGGTCGGCACGGCCTTTGCGATCGACACGGCGTCGTTCGCGCTGTCGGCGGCGATGGTGCTGGCGATGTCGTCGCGCGAGTCGCACGCGAGCGGCGGCCACTCGGTCGTGGCCGACCTGCGGCAGGGCTTCCGGTTCGTACGGGGCAACGTGTGGCTGTGGGGCACGCTGGTGTCGGCCGCGATCGCCTACTTCCTGTTCCTGGGGCCGGTCGAGGTGCTGCTCCCCTACGTCGTCAAGAACAGCCTGCACGGCAGCGCCGCGGCGCTGGGCCTGGTGTTCGCGGCAGGCGGCCTCGGGTCGGTGGGCGCGGCGCTGGTGATGAGCCACGTCGGCCAGCCGCGGCGCAGCATCACGGTCATCTACGCCACCTGGACGCTGGCCACGCTGGCGGTGGCCGGGTACGGCCTGGCCAACTCGGCCTGGCAGCTGATGTTCGCGAGCTTCGCGTTCAACGCGCTGGAGACGGCCGGCACCATCGTGTGGATGACGCTCAAGCAGCGCGAGGTGCCCGCGGCGATGCTGGGCCGCGTGTCAAGCCTGGACTGGCTGATCTCGATCGGCCTGCTGCCGATCTCGTTCGCGGTGACGGGCCCGGTGGCGGCTGCGATCGGCGCCCAGACGGCGCTGGTGGCGGCCGGTGCGGCGGGCGCCGTCGTGACGGTATCGGCGCTGCTCCTGCCCGGGATGTTCGCCGTCCAGCGCCCCGCCGCCGGCGCCACGCGGCTGCCCGAGTCCGATCGCCCGACCCAGTCGCAGAAGCGCCGGTCGAAGGCGGCCTGAAGGCGCCGGATCGTGGCCGCTGCCGTCATCCCGCTCCGCTAGCCTCCCGGGGTCTGGCGGCGGTCCACGGGAACGAGGAGGAGCGGTCGATGCGGCGTATTCTGCGACGAGTTGCTGCGTTCGCACTGATCGCCGGTTTGTGCGCGACCACCCTCACCGCCGGCGCGTCCCCGCGCGCGCACACGGCGCCCGCGCTGACGCTTCCCGCACACCCAGACGGCCTGTCACGGGCGCTCGCGTCCGGCCGCATCACTCCCGCCAAGGAGGCGTTGTTGCGAGCCCAGGCGCTGTTCCGCCCAGCCCACGTGGCCGCCCTCTACGGCCCGGTGGCACCTCCCGCCGGCCGGGACGCGACCATGGTCCTGCGCGACCTGGCGCTGCGCCTCGGCAGCCTGTCGGCCGCCGACCGCAAGGTCGCCCACGCAATCCTGGCCCGGCCCACCGACCCGGTCGACCCCCAGGGCCATGCCTGGTCCGTCCCGGAGGCGGGCGCCTCACCCGACTGCGGGCCCAACGTCTGCATCCACTGGGCGAGCGGGACCGGCGGCGATGCCCCGGACGCGACCGACACCACACCTGCCAACGGCATCCCCGATTACGTCGACCAGGCCCTGGCCGTCGCCGAGAACGTATGGGGCACCGAGGTCGGCACGATGGGCTATCGGGCGCCGCTGTCCGACATCACCTCCACGAACCACGGCCCGGACGGCAAACTCGACATCTATCTCACCAATCTGGGGCCACAGTTGTACGGCTATTGCACGACCGACGACCCGGGCCTCGCTACCCCTGGCACATTCACGGCGTCTGCCTACTGCGTCGTCGACAACAACTTCACGGAGCCGGTCTTCCAGAATCACACCCCGATCCAGAACCTGAAGGTGACCCTTGCCCACGAGTTCTTCCACGCGGTGCAGTTCGGGTACGACATCGGCGAGGACACCTGGCTGATGGAGGGCACGGCCACCTGGATGGAGGATCAGGTCTACGACTCGATCAACGACAACCGCCAGTACCTCCAGAACAGCCAGCTGAAGTACCCCTGGATTCCGCTCGACCACAGCGCCAACTGCTGCTTCCAGTACGGCTCGTGGATCTGGTTCCGGTTCCTGAGCGAGACCATGGGCCCCGGGGTGATCCAGCAGATCTGGAACCGCGCCGACGCCGCGCCCGGCGGGCCGGACGACTACTCGACCCAGGCCATCAGCCACGTGCTGGCGGCCCACGGCACCACGTTCCGAAAGAAGTTCGCATCCTTTGCGGTCTGGAACAAGATGTCGCGGCAGCGCTACTCCGAGGGCAAGGCCGGCCGCTACCCGACGCCGGTTGGCTCCGGCAGCTTCGCGCTCGGGGCCAAGAACACCAGTACTGGCTGGCTGGCGGTGAAGCTGAAGCACATGAGCGGCATCTATGTGACGTTCAGGCCGGGCAGGAGCGACGGCCCCCGCGCCCACCTGACGGTGCAGTTCGACGGGCCGCGCTACGGCTTCGGCCCCGAGGGCCGGCTGATGGTGCTCTCCAGGTCAGGCGCCGTCACCGTGAAGAGCTACAAGCTGAACCGGAGCGGTGACGGGTCGCTTCGCGTCGGGTTCGGCCGCGGCCACGTCTCCAGGGTGGTGCTGATTGAGGCCAACGCCAGCACCCGCTTCACCTGCTGGCAGGGCTCGCAGTACTCGTGCACGGGCTCGCCGCGTGATGACGGCCGCGTGTACCAGTTCCGGGCGCGCATCAGCTAGTTCACTGATCGCTTCAGGATCAATCCATTGTCTTCATGGATTAGTTGAGTCCCGTGCGCGAGGATCCGCCGATGAGCGCATCCAGCCATGGTCCGCTGTCCGGCCTTGTCGTCCTCGACCTGGCCACCATCTTCGCCGGCCCGGCCGCGTGCCGTCACCTGGCCGACTTCGGCGCAGACGTGATCAAGGTGGAGCGGCCGCACGCCGGCGACGGCGCCCGCCATCTCGGCGAGTGCGACGGAGACGACAGCTTCTACTGGCGCCAGGTGGGCCGGAACAAGCGGCCGATCGAGATCGATCTGAAGTCGCCGCACGGCCGCGAGGTGCTGCTGCGACTGGTGCGCGACGCCGACGTGCTGGTCGAGAACTTCCGGCCCGGGGCGCTGGAGCGGCTGGGTCTCGATCCCGAGACGGTGCTGCTGGCGGAGAATCCGGGCCTGGTGGTGTTGCGGGTGACGGGCTACGGGCAGACCGGCCCCTACGCCGATCGCGCCGGGTTCGGCACCATGGCCGAGGGCATGTCCACGCTGGCGCACACCACCGGCCAGCCGGACGGGCCGCCCACATTGCCGCCGATCGCTCTGGCCGACGAGGTAACCGGCATACGCGGCGCGTTCGCGGTGCTGGCAGCGATCCGCCACCGCGACCTGACCGGCGACGGCCAGGTGATCGACATCAGCCTGCTGGAGTCGCTGGTGGACATGGTCGGGCCGGGGCCGGCCATCTACCACCGCACCGGCCAGTCGGACGGGCGGATCGGATCGCGGCTGTGCTTCTCGGCGCCGCGCAACATCTACCAGTGCAGCGACGGCTACATCGTGCTGTCCGGCTCGGCCAACCAGGTGGCACTGCGGGTGTTCGACGCGATCGGTCGTAGCGACCTGCGCACCGACCCCCGTTTCACGACCGGCCGGGCCCGCATCGAGCACGTCGAACAGTTGGACGCCATCATCACGGCGTGGACCGTGCGGCATACGGTCGAGCAGGCGATCGAGACGATCGCAGCCGCCGGCGCCGCGGTGGGGCCGGTCTACGACGCGGAGGCGCTGGTGCGCGACCGCCACGTGCAGGAGCGGGGTTGCTTCGTGGAGGTCGAGAGCCCAGCCGGCAACGACCCGATCCTGCAGCTGGACGTGCACCCGCGAATGTCGCTGACGCCGGGACGGATCCGCCACGCCGGCCTCGAGCCGGGAGCCAGCACCGACGAGGTGCTGGCCGAGCTCGGCTACGACGCCGAGCAGATCGCGGCCCTGCGCGCGCAGGGCGCGGTGGGCGGCGCGGCGGCGCCGGCCGTCGCCGTGGCCTAGGTCTCGGCCAGCGCCTCCCCGACCTCGAGCGCGATCTCGACCAGCGCGGCCACGTCGGCGTCGCTGGTGCGGAAGTTGACGATGCAGGGCCGCAGGAACACGCGGCCGTCGATGGCGGCCGGCGCGACGTAGACGCGCGCGTCGCGCTGCAGCTCGACGGACAACCGCGCGTTGTGCGCGTCCAGGTCGGCAACGCCGGCGGGGACGTGCCGGAACGGCACGATCGAGAGCTGCGGCGGCCCCAGCGCTTCGAGATCCGGTTGAGCGGTGACCAGCTCGTGCAGCAGCGCGGCCTGGCGCAGGTTGCGCCGCACCGCGCGGCGGAATGCCTCCGCGCCGTGCACACGGAAGGCCAACCACAACTTCAGCGCGCGGAACGGGCGCGAGTACTCGAGCGTGACGTCGACGGCGTGCGGCTCGTGGCGTTCGTGTGGCAGGTAGCTCTCGTCGTGGGCGAACGAGTGGTGCAGATCCTCGCGCTTTCGCACCAGGATCACGCCACAGGCCTTCGGCAGGTAGAGCCACTTGTGGGCGTCGAGCGATACCGAGTCGGCCTGGTCGAGCCCCGCGAACAGCGCGCCGGTCTCGGGCAGGCAGGCGGCCGCCAGCCCGTAGGCGCCGTCCACGTGAAGCCACACCCGGCGCTCACGGCAGAGAGCGGCCAGGGGCGCGATCGCATCGACCGCGCCCGTCAGCGTGGTGCCGGCCGTCGCGATCACGGCGACTGGCGTGACCCCCGCGGCACGGTCGCGGTCGAGCGCCTCGGCCACCTCGCCCGGCACCATGCGGCGATCGGCATCGAGCCCGATCGGCCGCACGTTCGCGGCGCCGATGCCGAGCAGCTCGGCCGCTCGCATCACCGAGTAGTGAGCCTCGGCCGAGCAGTAGACCGCCGCCCGCAGGCCGCACATGCCCGCGGCGCGCGCGCCCGGCAGCGCCCGCTCGCGGGCGGCGGCCAGGGCGGTCAGATTGCTGATGGTGCCGCCGCTCGTGAACGCCCCGCCGCCGACGGGGTAGCCGATCAGCTCCCCGACCCAACGCACGGCCTGCTCCTCGATGTCGGACGCGGCACCGGCGTAGACCGCCAGGTTGGCATCGAAGCAGGAGGCAAGCGCGTCGGCGACGACGCCGATCGGCAGCCCCGACGACCCCACGAAGGCGAAGTAGCGAGGGCGGGGCTGGGCGATGCTCTCGTCGAGGATCTGGGCGGCCTCCTCGAGCGCGCGGGTGACCGGCTCCGGCGTGTCGGGCAGCGGCTCGCGCAGCACCGCCCGCAGGTCATCGTCGACGGTGGGCTGACCCGGCCGGGCCTGGTCGAAGCTGTTCCAGGCCTGGCTGATCAGCGATACGGCGCGCTGCAGCACCTCCTCCCGAGGCGCGTCCAGCTGCAGTTCGGGGGCATCGCCGACCGCGCTCATGCGTGCACTGTAGTCAGGCGGGCGGCGGCCGGAAGCTGCGCTGGCCCTGCACCAGGATGCGCCCGTCGAGCGGGCGCCAGAGCAGCTCCTGGGTCTCGTCATGGTCGTCGAAGCGACACAGCACCAGCGTCCGCGGGCCCACGCTTCCGATCAATTCCGCCGACCGCAGGCCCTCGATGCGCGGCCTGGCACCTGCACGCCTGGCGGCGAAATCCGGCGTCCACAGCGCCATGACCGCGGCCGGATCGTGAGCGTTGAGCGCCTCGACGTAGCCCAGCGCAGCGTCCTGAGCGGCCAGCTTGGTGGCAAGGCGCGCGAGCCGGCCGGTGTCGCCCGCCGCCTCCAGCGCAGCCCGGTCGATCAGGGTGAACAGGCGCTCGTCCCCGACCAGCGGACGCTCGGCCGGCGTCCACTGCTGCTCGACGACGTAGGCCGGATAGGCGGCGCCCGGTGTTGTGGCGTGCAGCATGGTGTGCCGGCCCAACAGGCCGAGCGGGCGTGCGGCAACGGCGTGCTCGGCCAGCGGAGCCAGCTCCTCGGCGGCGGCGCGCAGCCACAGCTCCTCCGCAGTGAGGGCACGCAGGGCGTCCATGTCGTGCGCGACCAGCGCGTCGCAGACGGCCTCGGCTGCGGCCCACAACGTGCGATCCTCGACACCCTGCACCGCGGCAGGATCGCACATGTCGATTTCGGCACGCGCCCGTTCGTCATAGGATCGAGGCGGCGACCCACGCCGCCAACGAACGAATGGAGGAAGCGGTGCAGTATGTGCTCTTGATCTACGGGGATCCGGCCGCTGCCGAGGGGATGTCCGAGGAAGACGGCCGCGCCATGATGGCGGAGTACTTCGAGTACACCGAGGGACTGCGCCGATCGGGCGCGTACGTCTCGGGCGAGCCGCTGGAGTCGGCGCAGACGGCGACCACGGTGCGGCAGCGTGACGGCCAGCAGGTGATCAGCGACGGGCCGTTCGCGGAGACGCGCGAGGTGCTGGGCGGGTTCTACGTGCTCGAGTGCGACTCGCTCGACCAGGCGCTGGAGCATGCCGGGCGCTGCCCGGGGGTCCGCTACGGCTCGATCGAGGTGCGGCCCGTGATGGTGATGCCGGCCACGGCGTGACCTCGGAGGCGGCGGCAGTCGACCGGGTGTTCCGGTCAGAGTTCGGGCGTGCCGTCGCGCTGCTTGCCCGCGTCCTCGGCGACATCGGACTCGCCGAGGACGCGGTCCAGGATGCGTACCTGGCCGCGCTGCGCCGCTGGCCGGCCGACGGGGTTCCCGACAACCCACGGGCGTGGATCGTGGCGGTGGCGCGGAACAGGGCGATCGACCGGCTGCGGCGAGACCGGGTGCTGGAACGGCACACGGAGGAGCTGACCCGGCGGGCGGAGGACGAGATGAACCGGTACGACGAGAGCGCGGACGACGACACCATCCCGGACGAGCGGCTGCGTCTGATCTTCACCTGCTGCCACCCAGCGCTGGCGACCGAGGCGCAAGTGGCGCTGACGCTGCGGCTGGTGGCGGGGCTGACGGTGCCGGAGATCGCGCGGGCGCTGCTGGCGGCGGAGCCGACGATCGCCCAGCGACTGGTGCGGGCCAAGCACAAGGTGCGGGCGGCCGGGATCCCGGTGCGGGTGCCGCCCGACGATCAGCTGACGGATCGCCTGGCGAGCACGCTGGCGGTGGTCTACCTGATCTTCAACGAGGGGTACGTGGCAACGTCGGGGCCGCAGCTGCGGCGGGACGACCTGGCGGGCGAGGCGATCAGGTTGGGGCGGGTGATCAGCACGCTGATGCCAGATGAGCCAGAGGCAGCCGGGCTGCTGGCGCTGATGCTGCTGCAGCACTCGCGGCGCGATGCCCGCACCGACGCCGCAGGCGAGGTGGTGCTGATCGGCAGGCAGGACCGGTCGCAGTGGCACCGCGACGAGATCGCGGAGGGGGTCGCGCTGACGGAGCGGGCGTTGCGCATGACGCGCACGCCCGGGCGCTACGCGCTGGAGGCGGCGATCGCGGCGGTGCACGCCCAGGCGGCCACTGCGGAGGACACCGACTGGTGGCAGATCGCGGCGCTGTACGAGATGCTGCTGAGGGTGTCGCCGTCGCCGATGGCGGCGCTCAGCCGGTCGGTGGCCGTGTCGATGGCGCAGGGCCCGGCGGCCGGGCTGGCGCTGGCCGACACGATCGCCGCCGAGGGCTCGCTCGCCCACAGCCACCTGCTGCACGCGACCCGGGCCGACATGCTGGGCAGGCTGGGACGGTCACAGGAGGCGGCCGCGGCCTACCGCACCGCGATCGAGCAGGCCGGCAACGAGGCCGAGCGCCGGCTGCTGCAGCGGAAGCTGGCGGACCTGCCCGAGCCGTCACAGCCGCGCACGACCGGGTAACGCCCCGCCCCGCCGGCGCGTCCAGATCCGGCCTGTGTCTGACCCCGGCAAGGTTGCAACGACCCGTCACATCCGGCTACACGGCACGGCCGCGAGGCAGCTCCGGCCGTGACAGCTTCGTCCGGCCCGCCCGGGTGGCGCGCCGCGAGCGCCAACGTGCCGGTGACGACCTCACACGCGCCGGGCACGGAGTCCCGCGCGCAACACCCGCGCCTGGCACCGGTGTTGCCACCGGCGGAGCAACGACCGGTGAAGGCACGGTGACGGCTACCAGCCGGAGGCCGTGTGAATCCCGATCACGCGGCCCTGGGGCACCAGCGCGTCCGCGTCGAGGCCGCCGAAGGCGCCGCGGTGGAAGATCAGCGGCTGGCCGCCCGACCCCTCGAAGTCGATCACCTCGCCCACGACCAGGTCGTGGTCGCCGGCAACGTGCGTGCCATACACCTCGCAGCGCAGGATGGCAAGCGCGTGACGCACGACCACGAACCCATGTGGATCCTGCACGGTGTAGCCCTCCGGGAACGGCGCTCCCGGCTTCGCGAACGCCAGGGCCACGTCGCGCTGGTTGCGGTGCAGCACGTTGACCGTGAACCGGTTCGACGACTTGATCGCCTCCAGCGTCCGCGTGGCGTGCGCAAGCGACACCAGCACCAGCAGCGGATCCAGCGAAACCGACGTGAACGAGTTCAGCGTCATGCCCGCAGGCTGGCCCTGCGCGTGCGTCGTCACCACGGTCACGCCGGTCGCGAACGCCCCCACGCATTCGCGGAAGTCGAGCCGCAGTTCGCCGGAGATGCTCATTCGGCCGTACAGTATCCATCGCGGCGCCGCCTGTCAGCGCCCGCGGGGACGAGAGGACACCACATCATCCTGATCAGCCTCACCGGCGCGTCGAAGACTTTCGGTGCCCGTACCATCCTGCGCGGCCTCGATTTCGAGGTCGACGAGCGCGCCCGCGTGGGCGTGATCGGGCCGAACGGCGGTGGCAAGTCGACCATGCTGCGCCTGCTGGCCGGCAGCGAACAGGTGGACGCGGGCAACGTCGCCCGCCGCCGTGAGCTGGTGACCGCCTTCCTGCCCCAGCAGGTCGCGCCCGAGCAGCGCACACCGCGCCAGATCGTGCGCGGCGCCAGGCCCGAGATCGCGCGGATCGAGCGGGAGCTGTCCGATTGCGCCGCCCGCCTGGGCGAGCCCGACGTGATCGCCGACCTCGACCTGATGAGCCGCGTGCTCCGGCGCCAGGAGCGCCTGCTGGACGAGCTCGACCGGGCCGGGGGTCACGTCTTCGAGGGCCGCATCGAGACGCTGCTGGTCGAGCTCGGCCTGCGCCCGGAGCAGTTCGACGAGACCTCGGCCGTGCTCTCCGGCGGCCAGCGCAAGCTGGTGGCCCTCGCCGCCTGCCTCGCCCAGGACCCGGACGTGCTGCTGCTGGACGAGCCCGAGACGCACCTGGACGCCGAGCGCCGCAGCGACCTCGAGCGGCTGGTGCGACGCTTCGACGGCGCCGTGGTGATGGTCAGCCACGACCGTTACCTGCTGGACGAGACCGTCACCACCATCGCCGAGCTGGACGGCGGCGCCATCACGCTCTGGCCCGGCAACTACTCCGCCTACGCCGTCTCCCGCGAGCTGGCCCTGCAGCGCCAGGAGCATCACTACCAGACCCAGCAGAAGGAGATCGCGCGGCTGGAGGAGATGATCCGCCGCTTCAAGCAGTGGTTCAACCAGGGTGACAACGAGCGCTTCATCGTCGCCGCGCGCGTCAAGCAGCGCCAGATCGACACCATGGACAAGGTCGAGCGGCCGGTGCTGGAGCGTCGCAAGATGGGCCTGCGCCTGCGCAGCGAGCGCCGCGGCGGCCAGCGCGTGGTCGAGCTGCGCCACGTGGACGCGGCCTACGACGGCGACCCGATCCTGCGCGACGTCTCGCTGACCGTGATGCGCGGCGAGCGGGTCGGCATCATCGGCGCCAACGGCTCCGGCAAGAGCGTGCTCACCCGCCTCATCACCGGCGAGCTGGAGCCGGCCTCCGGCGAGCGCTGGATCGGCCCCTCGATCGAGCTGGGGACGCTCGTCCAGGAGCACCACCCCGCCCTCGGCGCCGCCACCCCGATCGAGGCCGTGCGCCTGCAGCGCCCCTGCACCGAGGGCGAGGCCGTGCACGCCCTGATGCGCTTCCTGTTCACCTACGAGCAGGTGCGCCAGCCGGTCGAGAAGCTGTCGGGCGGCGAGCGCACCCGCCTGGAGCTGCTGCTGCTGATGCGCGGCGGCGCCAACTGCCTGGTACTGGACGAGCCGACCAACCACCTCGACATCGACTCGGTGGAGGCGCTCGAGGGCGCCCTCGAGAGCTACGACGGCACCGCTGTCTTCGTCTCGCACGACCGCTACTTCCTGGACCGCATCTCCGACCGCATCCTCGAGGTGCGCGACGGCCGCGTGTACAGCTCGGAGGGCGGCTACAGCGCCTGGTACGCACGCCACAAGGGCAGCGTGGCGGCATGAAGACCGCGCCCCGCCGCCCGCGTACGATCCAGGAGCGCCGCGACATCGCCCGCCGCCGCGTCCGCCGCGAGCGGCAGGTCGCCGCCGGCGTGACGCTCGGCTGCGTCGTCGTCGTGGGCGCCTTCTTCGCGCTCAGCCAGAGCGGCTCGGGGATCGACACCAGCGCCGCCGAGCACGGCTCCTCCAAGGCCGCCCCGCCGCCGCAGGAGCCGCGCGGCGGCCGCACGCTATTGCCGGACTACCGGGTGGTCGCCTACTACGGCGCGCCGCAGGACCCCGGACTCGGCCAGCTCGGCATCGGCACCCCCCACTCGGCCACCGCCAAGCTGCTGACGCAGTCCGCGCCGTACGCCCGCCCCGGCCGCCCGGTGATGCCGGCCCTCGAGCTGATCGCAACCCTGGTCACGGCCGCACCCGGCGACGACGGCAAGTACCGCTACCGGCAGAGCGGCAACCTGATCGACCGCTACCTGGCCGAGGCGCGCCGGGCGAAGGCGCTGCTGATCCTCGACATCCAGCCGGGCCGAGCACGGTTCATGGACGAGGTTCGCGCCTACGAGCCGTACCTGCGCGAGCCGGACGTGGGGTTAGCACTCGACCCGGAGTGGAGCATGCGCCGGCACCAGATCCCGGGCCAGGTGATCGGCTCGACCGACGCATCGATCGTGAACCAGGCCGGGGCGTACCTGTCGGACCTGGTCAAGCGCTACGACCTGCCTCAGAAGCTGTTGATCGTGCACCAGTTCACGCCCAGCATGATCCAGCACCGCCGCACCCTGGTCGAGCACCCCGGCGTCGCCCTCGTGATCAACATCGACGGGTTCGGCAACCCGCCCAACAAGATCTCGAAGTACGACCTCTTCGCCAAGCGCCACCCGCCCTGGTACAACGGCTTCAAGCTGTTCTACCACGAGGACACCCACATGATGTCGCCGCGCGCGGTGATGCACCTGCACCCGCGCCCGAACGTGATCATCTACGAGTAGCGCGTCAGGCGGTGGCGGCGAACGGGTGCCGCGCGATCTCGGCGCAGACCTCCGCGGCGAGGTCGATGAACGAGCGGGCCGCGGCCGACTGCACGCGGTCGCGGTGCCAGGCGATCCCGATCAGCCGCGGCGGCAGCTTGCCGCTCATGTCGACGGCGCGGGTGCGCGGATCGGCCAGGTCGACCGCCAGCGCCGGCATCAGCGCAACCCCCACCCCGGCCGCCACCATCCCCTGCATGGTGCCGTTGTCGTCGGACCGGAACACGATCTCCGGGGTGCTGCCGCGCAGGCGCAGCTGCTCCTCGACCTGGTGCGACGACATGCAGGTGCGGTAGCTGATCAGCGGCAGGTCGCCGACCTCGCGCAGCGACGGCGGCTGCCCCGCCGCCAGCGGCGAGCCGGTCTTCACGACCAGCATGTGGGGATCGCGCAGGATCTCGATCGCCTCGAACGGGCCGTCCGGCAGCGGCAGCTGGATGAAGGTGAGGTCGAGGTCGCCGGTCTCGACCTGCCGCACCAGCGCGCCGTCCTCGCTCTCGGACAGCTGCACGTCAACGTGGGGATGCGCGAACGAGAACCGCAGCATCACCTCAGGCAGCACACGTGCGCCCACGCTCTGGTACGTGCCGACACGCAGCGACCCCGCGTTTCCCTCGTGTAGCGCCGCCAGGTCGGCCTGGGCCGCCCGCAGGCGCGCGACGATTCCGTCGGCATGGCGCAGCAGCACCGTCCCCGCCTCGGTGATCGACACCGGGCGCGGGCCGCCCGGCCGCTCGACCAGACGATCGCCGACCAGGCGCTCGAGCGTCGCGATCTGCTGGCTGACCGCGGACTGGGTGTAGCCAAGCCGGATCGCGGCGCGGCCGAAGCTGCCCTCCTCCGCCACCGCCTGCAGTGCCGCCAGGTGCCGCAGTTCGACCCCGAGCCAACTATCAGGTTCCATGATCAACTTCCCGTCTGGTGGGTCTACGTGAGATTGCTGAGCGCGTGAACAGGCCGTTCTCGGCGAAATCTTCCATAAGCATGGCTAATCATATACACCGATTAGTGGATTTGAGCGAATCGCCGCCACGTCCGATACTTCAAGCATGGCAACGCTCATGATCATCTTCATCCTGGCGGTTGGCCCGCTGGCGCTGTTGTACGGCGTCGACTCGCGGCCAACCGATACCCGGGACAAGCGACGCTGGCTCTAGCTCCGTAGCTCGGAGTCGAGGCGCGCGCCAAGCTCGGCCACCACGTCGAGCACGGCGTCGATGTCATCGGCCTCGGTGCGGTGGTTGACGATGCACGCCCGCAGCACGAACCGCTCGCCCAGCAGCGCGTTCGAGATGTAGACGCGGCCGTCCAGCTGCAGCTCGGTCATGATCCGCTCGTTCAGCCGTGACAGGTACCCGGCGTCAAGACCCGGCTCCGGCACGTACGCGAAGCAGCAGATCGAGAGCCCCACGGGAGCGGCCAGCTCGAATCGGTCGCGCTCCTGCACGCGTGCCGCCATGTAGCGCGCCAGCGCGGCGTCGTGCGAGATGCGGGCGCCGTAGGCCCGATGGCCGTGGGCGAGCAGCGACACCCACAGCTTGAGGGCCTGGAAACCGCGGCTGTACTGCGGGCCCAGCTCGCCCAGGCTGACCCCGGCGCCGGTGCGCTCACGGTCCTGCCATACATAGGATGCGTGTACCTGGTAGGCATCGACCAGGTGCTGCGGATCGCGGACGAGCACGCAGCCCGCCGACTGCGCGATGTAGAGCCACTTGTGCGGGTCGAACGCGATCGAATCGGCGCGCTCGATCCCGGCCAGCAGCGGCCGCAGGTCGTCGGCCAGCACCGCCGGTCCGCCGTAGGCCGCGTCGACGTGCATCCAGACCTGCTCCTGGGCGCAGACCTCGGCCACCCGCGCCAGCGGGTCGATGGTGCCGGTGGACGTCGTGCCCGCGGTGGCCACCACGGCCATCGGCCGCAGACCGGCCGCGCGGTCGGCGCGTATCTGATCGCGCAGCGCGCCGGTCACCATCCGCAGCCGGTCGTCGACCGGAAGCCTGCGCACGGCGGCCGTGCCCAGCCCCAGCGCGTCCGCCGCCCGGTCGGTGACGACGTGCGTCTCATCGGTTGCGTAAATCACCAGCGGCGGCCCGGCGGCGATGCCGTCGCGGCGGGTGTTCCACCCCGCCATGTGGTCGCGGGCCGCCTTCAGCCCGACCATGTTGGCCATCGCGCCGCCCGACACCAGCAGGCCGGCCGCCTCATCGCCCATGCCGAACCGGGCGGCAAACCATCGCACCAGGCTCTGCTCGATCTCGCTGGCCGAAGGCGAGAGCTGCCACCCGCCCACGTTCATGTTGACGCCGGAGGCAAGCATGTCGACCACCGCGCCCGGCACGGTGCCGCTGCCGGTCACGTACGCGAGGAACCGCGGGTGCCCGCACTGGACGCCCCACTCGATCAGCACGTCTCGCAGGTGGGCGATCAGCTCGTCGTCGCTCATGCCCTGCTCCGGCACCGGCCGCACCACCGCGTCGCGCACCTCCGCGGCCGGCGCATAGCGCGAGATCGGCATGTCGTCGAGGCCGTCCAGGAACTCGGCGTAGAGCCCCACGGCGCGATCGGCCAGCGAGCGCATGCGGGCCGAGTCCCAGTCGAGATCGGATACGGGTGCCGGAGGCTGGGTCTGTTGTGTCACGGACATGCGCGTCAGTATCGCATCGACCCGTACACTGAGAGAACCGTGAAGCGCACCATCGAACGCGAGATCAAGCTGCGCGCGGGCGCCGGATTCGCGCTGCCCCGCGAGCTGGGCGACCCGCTGGCCCCGCGGAGCTTCTCCTCGACCTATCACGACACTCCCGACCATCGCCTGGCGGCGTCGGGGTTCACCCTCCGCTACCGGGCCGAGCACGGCTCCGGCGCCTGGCAGCTGAAGCTGCCGCGCAACGGCGACCGGCTGGAGCTCGAGCTGCCCGGCTCGCCAGAGTCGGTGCCGCCACCGTTCGGAGACCTGCTGGCGGCGACCACGCGCGGCCGGCCGCTGGCTCCAGTGGCGACGCTCGATACGACCCGGCAGGGGATAATCGTCCGCGACAGCGGCCGTGACCTGGCCGAGGTGGTGATCGACGAGGTGGTGGTGTCCCGCAGCGGCCGGCGCGTATCGCGTATCGACGAGCTCGAAGTGGAGCTGGTCGACGGCGACGACGCGTCGTTGCAGCGGATCGAGCGGGCGCTGCGCGCCGCCGGCGCTCTCGACGCCGATGAGCGCCCGAAGCTGTTCCGGGCGCTCGGCCTGGTTCGCCCCGAGGGCAAGCCGCCGCGTCGCAAGGCGAAGCCGATGAAGCACCTCACCGCGATGCTGGAGGCGCAGTACCGGGCGATCCTGCAGCACGACCCGGGCACCCGGCTGGGCAGCGACCCCGAGGAGTTGCACCAGCACCGCGTCGCGATCCGCCGGCTGCGCGCCCTGCTGCAGGCGGCGAAGCCGATGCTCGACGCGGAGTGGGTCAAGGACGTGCGCCGAGAGCTGGCCTGGGCCGGCCGCGCGCTCGGCGAGGTACGCGATCTGGACGTGCTGCTGGGGCACCTCGATCAGGACGCTCAGCACCTCCCGGTCGAGCAGCGCCACGCGTTCGACACCCTGACCGTGGCCATCACGTCGCGGCGCGAAGAGGCGCGCAAACGGATGCTGAAGACGCTCCGCGCGCAGCGCTACATGCGCCTGCTCGACCGCCTCGAAGGCGAACTGGTCGCGCCCCCTACCGGCGACCATGAGCCGTCGCTGGAGCAGATCGCGGGCGACGAGTTCGAGCGTCTGGCGCGCGAGATGGCCGAGCTGGGCCCCGATCCCGCCGACACGGCGCTGCACGAAGCCCGAAAGACCGCAAAGCGCGCGCGCTACGCCGCCGAGTTGGCCGAGCGGGCACGGGGGCGCAAGGCCAAGCGGTTCATCGCGGCGACCAAGCAGCTGCAGGACGTGCTCGGCGACCACCAGGACGCCGCGGTCGCTGAACGCACGATCCGCGAGCTGGCCGACGGCGCCTCGTCCGAGGCCGCATTCGCCGCCGGCATGCTGGCCGAGCGCCAGCGCGAGCGGCGCCGCGTCGCGCGCGCCGCCTATCCGCGGGCGTGGAAGACGGTACGCAAACGCGGCCGGGCCGCCTGGTCGTGATCCTGCTGATCCGGCACGGTCGGGCCGGGAAGCGCAGTGCCTGGGCCGGTGACGACAGGCAGCGGCCTCTGGACACCAAGGGCCGCCGACAGGCGGCCTCGCTGCCCGGGCTGCTGGCCGGGTTCGGCATCGAGCGCATCGTCAGCAGCCCCTACCGGCGCTGCGTGGAGACGGTCGAGCCATTGGCAGCCGAACTCCATCTCGACGTCGAGCAGCGGACAGAGCTGGCCGAGGGCGCAGACGCGGTGGACGTCGGCCGTCTGCTGAACGAGGTCGGCGGCACCACGGTCGCGCTGTGCACCCACGGAGACGTGATCGCCGGGCTGATCGGCGCCGATCGCAAGGCCGAGAAGGGGTCGGTGTGGGTGATCGAGGCCGCGCATCGCAGCCCCGTGCAGTACCTGCGCGCCTAGATGATCGATCCCATGAACTAGGCGGCCTGCAGCTCGGACAGCAGCCGGCCGGCAAGGCCCTCGCGCAGACCGCCACGCGCCACCTCGAAGGGAACGCTCAGCCGCGCCTGTACCTCGGCGAGGATCACCGCGCCGGCCAGCAGCGTGCGGGCCCGGCGCAGGTCGATGGCGTGCTTGCGGGCGACCTTGGCCGGCGATCGGCCGACCAGCATCTCGATCGCCTCCTGCAGCTCGTCGCGCCCCAGCGTGCGGCCGACCAGCTTGCGCAGCGCGCGGGCGCTGCCGCCCGCTGCCAGCGCCACGTCCGGCGTGGCATCGCCAATCTGCTCCAGGTGCATACGCACCTCGGCGCGAGCGGCGCGCACGCTCGACCGCTGACCGATGCCGTCGGGGAAGAAGCGGCTGGACAGGCGCAGCGAGCCGAGGTCGATCGAATCCACCCAGTCCGGCTCGATCCAGCGCCCGCCGAAAGCAACCTCCGTCGACCCTCCGCCGACGTCGCAGACCGCGATCAGCCCCGGCAGCGCTCCGGCGGCGGCCACGGCGCCCAGGTAGGCGAAGCGGCCCTCGCTCTTGGCCGACAGCACCCGCGGCGCCACGCCCACGGCTCCCTGCAGGACGCCCAGCAGGTCATCGGCGTTGGCGCTCTGACGCCCCGGCGCCGTCACCACGACCTCGAGCAGCTCGCAGTCCAGCCGGCGGGCCAGCTTCGCGTAGTCGCGTGCCGCCCGCGCCGTCTCCGCCAGCTTCGCGTCGGTGATCCGGCCGCGCCGCTCGATCGTCTCGCCCAGGCCGACCTGGCGCCGTGCCTCGTGCAGCGGGTACACGAGCCCGCCGGCGTCGCGCTCTGCGGCCAGCAACCGCACGGTGTTCGATCCCACATCGATGATCCCGATCTTCATGTGTCTGCATTGTCACAACCCCCTCGGACGCCGGGGAGGGCGCACGGTGACGACTCGGTGAACATGTGGTGAACCTGCGGCTAAGCGCGGTCTCAGGCGCGCGAGCGGCGGCGGGCGCGCAGCCGCGCGCGCCGCATCAGCACCTGGTGGGTGGCGCGCCCTGGGGTGCCCGGATCCGGTGACAGCCGGTGCCAGCTGCCGTCGGCCGACAACTGCCAGGCCGTGTTGTCGGCCAGCAGCGAGTCCAGCACCGTCGAGACCTCTTCGCGGGCGCGAGCGTCCTCGATCGGCGCCACCACCTCGATGCGATGATCGAGGTTGCGCGGCATAAGATCGGCGCTGCCCAGCAGATAGGTCTCGGTGTCGCCCGCCTCGAACGCGAACACGCGGCTGTGCTCGAGGAACCGCCCGACCACGCTCCGCACCCGGATCGTCTCCGACAACCCGGGCACCCCGGGTCGCAGTGTGCAGATGCTGCGGGCGATGATGTCGATCTCGGCACCTGCCTGCGAGGCCCGGTAGAGCTCCTCCACGATCCCTGGATCGGCGATCGCGTTCACCTTGATCCGGATGCGGGCGCGCTCGCCCTCGGCCGCTGCGCGGGCGACCGCCCTGATCCGCTCGATCAGCCCGCTGCGCAGGTTGAACGGCGCCGCCAGGATCTTGCGGAACCTCTGCGGCCGCCCGAACCCGGTCAGGTGGTTGAACAGGTCGGCCAGATCTGCGGTGATCGCCTCGTCGTCGGTGAACAGGCCAACGTCCTCGTACGATCGGGCGGTATTCGAGTTGTAGTTGCCGGTGCCAATGTGCGCGTAGCGGTGCAGCCGCTCGCCGTCGCGGCGCACGATCAGCGTCATCTTGGCGTGGATCTTGAGGTTCGCGTAGCCGTAGACGACGTGCACGCCCGCCTGCTCCATCGCGCGCGACCACTCGATGTTGCGGCGCTCGTCGAAGCGGGCCTTCAGCTCGACCAGGCACACGGTCTGCTTGCCCTGCTCGGCTGCGTCGATCAGCGCCGGCAGCATCGCCGAGTCGTCGCTGGTGCGGTACACGGTGGTCTTGATCCCGACCACATCCCGGTCCTTGGCAGCAGCCCGCACGAACAGCTCGACCGAGGTCGCGAACGAGTCGTAGGGCAGGTGCACCAGCAGGTCGCCGCGCCGCACCTCTGCGAACAGGTCGGAGCGGCCGGTGGTGGCGGCCAGCCGCGGCCGCGTCACCGGCATCCACGGGTCGTACCGCAGGTCGGGCCGGTCGAGGTCGGCGATCTGGGCGACGTCGGCCAGATCGAGCATCCCGTCGATCGCGTACACCTGGTCGGCCGACACGCTTATGCCGTCGCGCAGCCGCTGCACCATCGCGGGGCTGGCGGTGCTGGCCACCTCGAGCCGCACGGCATCGCCGAAGCGGCGCCGCCGCAGCTCCAGCTCCACCGCCTCCAGCAGGTCGTCGGCCTCGTCCGAGACCTCGAAGTCGGCGTCGCGGGTGACGCGGAACACCACGTGCTCGACAACCTCCATGCCCGGGAACAGCCACGACAGGAAGTGCGCGATCGTCTCCTCGAGCGGCAGCAGCAGCCCGCGCGAGCCCACCGGCAGGAACCGCGGCAGCACCTCGGGCACCTTCACCCGAGCGAACCGGTCCTCCCCGCTCTCCGGCTCGCGCACGAACACGCCCAGGCTCATCGACAGGCCCGAGATGTAGGGGAACGGCTGGCCGGGGCCGACGGCCAGCGGCGTCAGCACCGGGAACACCTCCTGGTCGAAGCGGCTGGTCAGCTCGGTCAGCTCGTCCTCGGTGCAGTCATTGATGCTGCCGACCAGGATGCCCTGTTCGGCCAGCAGCGGGATCAGCTGCTCGCGCCACAGCCGCGCCTGCTGGTCGTAGATGTCGGTGACGCGCGCCTGGATGTCGGAAAGCGCCGCGAGCGGCGTGCGGCCGTCGGCGGAGCGGGTGGTGACGCCCGCGCCCGCCTGCCGCAGCAGCCCGGCCACCCGCACCATGAAGAACTCGTCGAGGTTCGAGGAGACGATCGAGCAGAAGCGCACCCGCTCCAGCAGCGGCACCTCCGGGTCGGCCGCCTGTGCCAGCACCCGCGCGTTGAAGTCGAGCCGCGACAGCTCACGGTTCAACATCCGCTCCTCGGGCAACGACAGGTCGGGAGCGGTGGCGGTGGCGTCGTTGCGACTCATCCAGCAATCGTACTCCCAGTGCTGGATCCTGGCGATCACCTGGTTTCAGCATCTTCGACCCCTGCGCGCTCTAGACTGGCGCCAATGGAGCGGTTGCTGACACGGGTCAGCTCGGCAGAACGCACCCCGGCCGCCGGCTCTGCCGCGACCGCCGCGGCGGCGCTGGCGGCGGCGCTCATCACCAAGGTCGCCCGCCGCTCACGCGAGGTGTGGCCCGAGGCCGGCGGCGCGATCGCGCAGGCGGCGGCGCTCGACTCCCGCCTGTGGGTCAACGCCGCAGCGCTGGAGATGTCCTATGAGGCGGCCACCGATGCGCTGGAGACGAGCAACCAGCCGCGGATCGCGGAGACGCTGCCGCAGGCCGCCGAGGACTCGCTGGAACTGGCCCGGATCGCCGCCGATCTGGCCGAATTGGCGCTCGAGGCCGGCCATCGCTGTGACCAGGCCCACCACGCGGACATGACGGTGGCGGCGGTGCTGGCCGAGGCGGCGGCCCGTGCCGGAGCGCTGCTGGTGGCGGTGAACCTGCTCAGCCGCACCGACGACAGCCGCTCATCCGAGGCGCGGCTGTTGGTGGCGCGGGCGGAGACTGCGGCCGAAACCCTTGCCAGCGAGAGGTAAATGGAGTTTCATCAACGTATGACGGCGCTCAGCACGGCCACGGATGCCGGCCTCGTCGCCCGTTGCCGGGACGGCGATGACGACGCCTGGGAGGAGCTGGTGCGCCGATTCTCGCGCTACGTGCTTGCGATCGCGCAGCAGGCTTACCGGCTTTCGCCGGCCGATGCCGAGGACGTGTTCCAGGAGGTGTTCGCGCGAACCTACGAGCGGCTCGGCGACCTCCGCAACGACGAGGCGGTGCGGCCCTGGATCGCGCAGCTGACGCGTAGGCTCTGCATCGACCGGATCCGCGCCGGCTCGCGCGAGTCCGCCGATCCCGAGGCGCTCGAGGCGGGCGTCGACGACAGCCTCGACCGGCTGGACGAGGCGCTGTCGGTGCAGGAGGCGATGCTGGCGATGCCGGACAATTGCCGCGACATCCTCGACCGCTTCTTCCGCCGCGACGAAAGCTACGCCGTGATCGGAACCGCGCTGGGCCTGCCGTCCGGGACCATCGCCAGCCGCATCTCGCGCTGCCTTGCCAAACTTCGTGAGCAACTCGAGGGAAGAGAACATGCCCGTCCCACGTCATGAGTATGAGATGTACGACGAACAGCGCATAGGAGAACTGCTACGGGCGATGCCCCAGGCCCCCGAGGCCTGGGTGCTGACAGCCGCAAGGCTTCCCGCCACACGTCGCGCGATCGAGCAGATCGCGGCGCTGGCGGGGGCTGATGCAACGTTCCGGACGCAGACCCTCGAGGATCTCGAGGGAGCGCTCGCGCGGGCCGGGGTCGAGGCCAGCCCCGCCCTCGTCGAACATCTTCGCGACCGCCTGTGAGCGACGCCGCAGACGACGCCCTCGAGGAGGTACTGCCCGCCTGGAGCCTGACGGCCGACCAGGCGGCAAAGCTGCGTGACCCCGCGTGGCCGTCGCGATTCACGCGCGAGTGGGCCTGGGGCGGGTCGACGGGCAAGGGCGTGCGGGTGGCGATCGTGGACAGCGGCGTCGAGCCCGACCACCCGCTGGTCGGGGCGGTGCAGCAGGCGGTTACGATCGGCGACCCCGACACGGTCGAGGTGCTGCCCGACACGGAGGGCGATCTGTGCGGCCACGGCACCGCCTGCGCCGGCATCGTGCGATCGATCGCGCCCGACTGTGAGATCGTGAGCGTGCGCGTGCTGGGCGCCGGCTACACCGGCAGCGGCCCGGTGCTGATGGCCGGCCTGGAGTGGGCCGTGGACGAGAAGTTCGACCTGATCAACATGAGCCTGTCCACGACCAAGCGGCAGTTCTCGGAGTTCCTGCACGAGCTGGCCGATGATGCCTACTTCAACAACACAATGATCGTGGCCTCGGCGCACAACATGCCGGTCGAGAGCTACCCGTGGCGGTTCTCGTCGGTGCTGTCCGTCGGCAGCCACGACCAGCAAGGCCCGCTCACGTTCTTCTACAACCCCGATCCGCCGGTCGAGTTCTTCGCTCCCGGCCTTGATCTGGACGTGCCCTGGATCGGCGGCTCTACGCTGCGCTGCAGCGGCAACAGCTTCGCCACTCCGCACATGACCGGCATCTGCGCCCTGATCCTGAGCAAGCACCCCGAGCTGACCCCGTTCCAGCTGAAGAGCGTGCTGCACGGGACCGCGACGAACGTGGAGGAGGCGGCACCGTGAGCGACGATCCCATGATGGTGGCGGTGGCGGCCGGCGTGCTCTCGGCCGGCGAGGCCCACCGGGCCTTGCTGAACTCCGTCGCCGAGACCGCGCGCGCTATCTTCGGCGCCAAGGCGGCCTCGATCTTCCTCTACGACGAGCGCACCGACGAGCTGGTGTTCGAGGCGGTGGCCGGGTCGGGAGCCGACACCCTGATCGGGCGGCGGCTGCCGTCCAGCGCAGGCATTGCAGGCTGGGTGCTGGTCACCCGCCAGCCGCTGGTGATCGAGGACGTGCGCGCCGACCCGAGGTTCGCGCAGGACGTGGCCAAGGACACCGGCTACGTGCCCAAGGGCATCATGGCGGTGCCGTTGTTGCACCAGGAGCGCTCCCTGGGCGTGCTGGAGGTGCTCGACCGGCCTGCCAACGCCGCGTTCACGCTGGCGGAGATGGATCTGCTGGGGCTGTTCGCGAACCAGGCCGCGATCGCGCTCGACCTGACCCAGCGCTCACGTCGTGCCAGCGAAGCGCTGGAGGGCGGGGACCCGGCCTACGCCGCCGTCGCCCACGTCGCCCGGCGCCTGGACGAGATGGGCGCCGACTCGGCGGCGGTGCGCCGGCTGCTTGAGGCCCTCGCCGATGTGCTCGGCTCGTCGGACGGCGACGCGGAGTCGGCCGCCGAGCGGCCGGTGCGCCGGCGGCGCCGGCACTGATCGGCTCGGGATCCGCACTGGACCACAAAGAAGGGGGCCCCGCCATCTGGCTGGGGCCCCCTCTTGCAGGAGATCCTTACATGAACCGGTGCGCCTCGACGTCAGGCTCAGTCGACTCGGGCGTGCCCTCGTCGCTGGCGTGGCGATGGCGCATGCGATGCCGGTGCGCCTCGACGTCGGGCTCGTTCGAATCCTGCGTGCCCTCGTCGCTGGCGTGCTTATGGCGATGGCGATGCCGATGCGCCTCGACGTCCGGCTCCGTCGACTCCTTGGAGTCGTCGTCCTTGCCCTCATCGGCAGCGTGGCGATGGCGATGAGCCTCGACGTCGTCCTTGGAGGCGTCATCGTCGCTGGCGTGGCGATGATGCTTGCGGTGGTGCTCGTAGTCCGACATTCGGGGTCCTCCTGCTTGTGGGCGAACACGAAAAACTGAACACATGACGGATGAGCGCACAGAAATCTTCCCACAGGACTTCACAAATGCAAGAACATGATGAAATGGCGCCGTGCCCGGCCGCCTGACCGAATCCACCCGCGCGTTCCGCGAGGCCTTCTCCAGCAAGGGGCTTCGCAGGCTGCAGCTGGCGCTGGCCGGGTCGGTGATCGGCGACTGGGCATTCAGCGTCGCGCTCGCGGTCTACGCGTACGAGGCGGGTGGAGCGAAGGCGGTCGGGCTGCTGGCGCTGGCTCGCTGGACGCTGGCGGCGTTCGCGGCGCCGTTCCTGTCGGTGCTGGCCGACCGCTACCGTCGCCGCTCGGTGATGCTCGCCTCCGACTCGATCCGCTTGCTGGCGACCGCCGGCGCCGCGGTGGCCGTGTGGACGTCCGCCCCGGCAGTGACCGTGTACGCGGCGGCGCTGATCGTGACCGCGGTCTCGACCGCGTTCCAGCCGGCCCAAACGGCGCTGCTGCCGTCGCTGACCTCCTCGCCCGAGCAGCTGACGGCGGCCAACGTCGTCACCAGCACCATCGAGAGTGTCGGCACGTTCCTGGGCCCGGCCCTGGGCGGGCTGATGCTGGTCTGGGCCGGCACCGGCACCGTGATGGCGATCGACTCGCTGACGTTCGCCTGGTCGCTGGTGATGCTGTCGGGCATCCCCCGCGGCGAGCGCCCGATCAGGGAGGCGGAGGCGGAGGGCATCCTGGCGGAGGTGGCCGAGGGGTTCGCCGCGGTCGGCAGCAACCCCCGTATGCGACTGATCATGGGCCTGTTCGGCGCACAGGTGTTCGTGTCCGGGGCGATCAGCGTGCTGATCGTGGTGATGGCGCTGCAGCTCCTGCACATGGGGCAGTCCGGCGTCGGCCTGCTGAACGCCGCCGTCGGCGTGGGCGGGGTGCTGGGCAGCCTTGTCACGGCCGCGCTGGTCGGCCGCGGCCGGCAGTCCCTCAACTTCGCGGCCGGGCTGGTGCTATGGGGCGTTCCGATCGCGCTGATCGCGGTCTTCACGAACTCCGGATTCGCACTGGCGATGCTGGTCGTGGTCGGGATCGGAAACGTGCTGGTCGACGTGGCCGGACTGACGCTGCTGCAGCGGGTCGCTCCGGACGAGGTGCTGGGCCGGGTGTTCGGCGTGCTGGAGACAGTGTTCTCACTGGCGGTCGGCCTGGGCGGGGCGGCGGCGCCGCTGATGATCCACCTGATCGGAATCCGAGGGGCGCTGGTGGCAACCGGGGCGCTGCTGCCGGTGCTGGTGGCGATCACGTGGCCGATGCTGCTCCGCCTCGACGTCGGCGTGCTCCTGCCAGAGCGCGTGGCGCTGATGCGGGGAGTGCCGTTCCTGGAGCCGCTGGCGGAGGCCACGCTGGAGCGCATCAGCGGCCTGCTCGAACCGGTGACGGTGTCCGCCGGCGAGGCGGTGTTCGACCAGGGCGACGCCGGCGACCGCTTCTACCTGATCGAGTCGGGCGAGGCCTCAGTCGTGCAGGACGGAACGGAGGTGACCCGGCTAGGTGAGGGCGGCTACTTCGGCGAGATCGCGCTGGTGCAGGACATACCGCGGACGGCGACGGTTCGGGCGTCCAGCGACCTGTCGCTGCTGGCGCTCGACCGCGACGAGTTCATCGCGGCGGTGACAGGGCACGCGCCCAGCCGCGAGGCGGCGGACGCGGTCATCTCGTCGCGGCTGAGCGGGCTGCGGGCCGGAGTGGCGACCCTCTAACTCGAGACGACGGTTTGCAGCGTCAGGAGCTACTCCCAGACGAAGTCCTGGTCTGTGGTCGTTTCGATCCAGGCGATGGGCTGGCCGTCGTCGGATTCCTCCATCACCGGCATCGTCAGCGTGTCGGCCGGCATCTCCAGCGACACGGCGGGGTGCTCTCCCGTCTCCTCCTCCTCGGCGCGAGCCTCGGCCTCGGTCTTGAAGAGCGGGTGATTCTGGAACGGATCATGCACCGCGAACTCGTCGATCGGCATGTCATCGTCCAGATGGCTGTTCTGGCGCTTGAGGGCGAGATGATCCTCGATCACCGAGGAAAACAGCGAGCTACTACCGGTCATGGACACCTCTCCGGACGCATGTCAGTGAACGTGGAACCCCAACTGCGGGCGTGAATATAGCAGCCGCCTGTAATCCAGTCGTTAACATCTCGTTCGGGAATCCTGGCATCAGGTTACCCGGTTCTTGCCTTCCCGCTTGCTTGCGTAGAGGGCATTGTCGGCAGCCGCGATCAGATCGAGCTGGGTCTGGTCGAGGTCCGGGCCGGAGGCCACGCCGAAGCTGGCCGTGACCGCGATCTCGTCCTCGCCGCCAAAACTGACCAGCCGCTCGGCGATCGCCGCGCGCAGGCGCTCCGCCAGATTGACGGCACCCTCATGGTCGGTCTGTGGCAGCAGCACGGCGAACTCCTCGCCACCGTAGCGCGCGGCCAGGTCGATGTCGCGAATGTGGCCAGAGATGGCCATCGCCACCGACCGCAGCACCGCGTCGCCGGCCAGGTGCTTCATGGGATGCGTGTCGTTGACCCGCTTGAAGTCGTCGATGTCGAGCATCACCAGCGACAGCGGGGTGCCGAACCGGTGGGCGCGCTCGAACTCGCGACCCAGCACCTCGTAGAACTGGCGCCGGTTGGCGAGCCCGGTCAGATCGTCGGTGATCGCCTGCTGCTCGACCGCGCGGTGCAGCCGCGCGTTCTCGATCGCCACGCCCGCCTGCACGGCCAGACCCGACAGCGTCTCGACGTCGTCGGGGCCGAAGACGCCGCCCTCGGCATCCACCACGGTGAAGCATCCGAGCAGCGCGCGCTCGCGCACGATCGGCACGGCCAGCAGCGCCCGCGGCGACGCCGACGACCGCGGCTCCTGCGCCTGCAGCGCCTCGCCCTCGATGCCGCGGCCGACCTGCACCACCATCGGCAGGTCGGTGCGCGAGCCGCGCGCCGTGCCCAGCCGCACCTGCTCGGTGGCCTCGCCGTTCTGGGCGTCGTACAGCAACAGGCGCCCGCCGCGGGCCTTGGTGGCCTGCACCGCCAGCTCCAGCACTCCGCCCAGCAGCACCCGCAGATCATGCGTGGCCGCCAGCGTCTCGCCGTATCTGGCCACAGTCGTCTTGAGCCTTGCCCGCTCGCCCTCCAGCTCGGTCATGCGGTGGGTCAGCTCGCTGGACATGGTGTCCAGCGCCACGTTCAGCTCCTCCAGCTCGTCGCCGTGGCTGGGAGGAAGCGGCGTCTGCAGGCGCACCAGCGCCAGCGCCCGCTGCGAGAGCTGGCTGAGCGCGCGCGAGATGCGGTCGGCGGCAAGCAGCGCCAGTGCGGCCACCAGGCCCGCCAGCAGCGCCAGCGGCACGAGCAGCTTCAGCCGCAGGGCGTCGATGCGATCGCTGATGCGTCCAGTCGGGTAGTTCGCGACCATCTCCGTCAGCGCCCTACCCGGCCCGCCGACGCGCACGACCTGGGCGCGCACATCGGCGTCGCCGATCGAGCCGTCGCTGGCCGCCTGCCCGGGTTTGAAGCCGCTGAGGTCCCCGCTCAGGCCGTCGGGGCTGGCGATCACGTGTCCGCCGCTGGCGAGCGCCAGGTCGACGCCGTCGGGCAGCGGGCTTTGGGCGGCAACCCGCAGCAGCAGCTCGTCGTCGAGCGGCATCGAGACGATCACGTGCCGGCCGTCCGTATGAGGCACCAGCTCGGCGCTGGCCTGCCAGACCGGGCCCTCCGGAACCGACCCGGCGAACGTGCCCTTGTTGTCAGCCAGAGCCACCGTGTAGCCCTGCGGGACGGAGGACAGGTCGAGCTGCGACGCATCGCGTTCGCGAAAGGCCCTGGCCACGTCCGGCCGCGACGCGAGCTGCACGGCCACCGTCTGGGCAACGACCTGCTGGGAGCGGTAGGCGGTGGCCGCGCCGGCGGCTCCGATCGACAGCTTCGCGTCGACGCTGCGGACAGTGTCGCGCGTCAGAAGCGCCTGAACGATCAGACCGGCGCCGATCAGCGGCACCAGCGCCAGCCCGACCAGGACGATGGACAGCTTGTGGCGAAAGCGCACGCTTTCAGTGACCCCTTCCCAGACCCAGTCTCGGATTATACGAATGGGCGGCCCGCCGCGAGCACCCCAAAAGGGGGACACGGGCCCCCAAAAATCTCAGTAGGCGGCCAAATCCCGCGCCGCCGAGAGGATGTCCTCTTCGAGCGGCAGGTACTCGCGCTCCAGCGGAGGCGCGAACGGGATCGGCGTGTCCAGCGCCGCCACCCGCCGAACCGGTGCATCCAGGTACTCGAACGCGTCCTGCGCGATCACGGCGGCCACCTCGCCACCGAATCCGCCGGTCAGGTTGTCCTCGTGCACGATCAGCGTCTTGCCGGTCTTGCGCACCGAGTCCAGCACCGTGTCGCGATCGAACGGGACCAGCGTCCGCAGGTCGATCACCTCGACCGAGACGTCCTCCTGCTCGAGCGTGTCAGCCACGGCCAGCGCCAGCTGCACGGTGGAGGCGTAGGTGATGATCGACAGGTCGCTGCCCTCGCGCACGACGTCGGCCTTGCCCAGCGGCACCAGCACGCCGTCCCGCGGGCCGGTGGCGACCTGTTGCTTGACGCGGCGATAGAGGAACTTGTGCTCGCAGAACACGACCGGGTTGGGGTCGCGGATCGCGGACCGCAGCAGCCCGTAGGCATCGGTCGCGGTCGCCGGGCACACGATCTTGAGGCCGGCGTGATGGTGGAACCACGCCTCCACGTTCTCGGAGTGGTACGGACCGCCGCCGACCCCGCCGCCGTTCGGACAGCGCACGACCAGCGGCACCGCCCAGCCGATGCGGTAATGCATCTTCGCGGCGCAGGTGATCAGCTGGTCGTACGCGCACGACACGAAGTCGGCGAACTGCATCTCGGCGATCGGCCGCTGGCCGGCCATGGCCGCACCCACCGCAACGCCCACAATGCCCGACTCGGCCACCGGGGTGTCGATGGAGCGCAGCTCGCCGAACCGCTGCTGCAGCTCCTTGGTGGCACCGAACGCGCCGCCCTGGCGGCCGACGTCCTCGCCCATCACGAACACCCGCTCGTCGATCTCCATCTCATCGTGCATCGCGGCCCGGATCGCCTCCAGGTACGTCATCTCAGGCATCGGTGTCAGCCTCCGCGAACACCCCGAGGTGCGCCTCCGAGGGGTCCGCGAACCCGTCGTCGTCAGCCCGCTCGACCGCCTCGTGCACCTCGTCCTTGACCGTCGTGCGGATGCCCTCGAGCTTCGCCTCGTCGATCGTGCGCTCCTCGCGCAGCGCCTGCTCGAGGCGCTTCAGCGGATCCTTGTCCGACCATTCGGCCAAGAGCTCCATCGGCATGTAGCTCTCGTACTTGTCGTGGGCCGCGTGGCCGGCCATGCGATAGGTCTTGCACTCGATGAAGCGCGGACCGCGGCCGGCGCGGCAGTGCGCCACCGCCTCGCTCATCGCCGAGTACACCGCCAGCACGTCGTTGCCGTCCACCTCGATCGCGGGGATGCCGTATCCGAGCGCCTTCTTGTAGAGGTCGGTGACCTTCGTCTGCTTGCTGATCGGCGTCGTGTAGGCCCAGCGGTTGTTCTCGGCCACGAACACAGCCGGCACCTCGAGCACGGCCGCGATGTTCAGACCCTCGTGGAAGTCGCCGCGAGAGGTGGCGCCGTCGCCGAACGACGTGACGGCCACGCGATCCTCGCCGCGCTGCTTGTAGGCCAGCGCCGCACCAACGGTCAGCGGGATCATGTCGGCCATGTGCGACACCTGGCAGGGGATGTTCCACTCGTAGCCGCCGATGTGCAGGTTGCCGTCCTTGCCGCGGGTCGTGGAGCCGGCCTTGCCCATGAACTGCGCGAACATGCGCCACACCGGGACGCCGTGCACCAGGTAGGAGCCGAGGTCGCGGATCCACGGCGACAGCCAGTCGCCGTCGGCGCCTCTGCGGAGCGGCGCCGCCATGCCGACCGAGATCGCCTCCTGGCCGCGGCCGGTGTAGTAGCTGCCGGGCAGCTTGCCCTGCCGGTACAGGTTCAGCGCGCGCTCCTCGGTGGCGCGTGTCAGCACCATCCAGTAGTAGAGGTTCAGCGCCTCGTCGTCTGAGATCCGGGGCGGAGGGGCGGGCTCGGGGACGGCGGAGATATTGCGTGCGGGCGTGCTCATCGGTTCAGGCGAGGTCCTCGTTTGGGGAGCGCGGACGGGTCAATGGGCTTATCGGCCATTTCCGGCGATACGCTTTAGGCGGAACCTCGCGGGTCGGCAGATGCCCAACACGACGGGCCTGATACTAGCCTCGACCACGGCCGTCGACTGTCAGCTAAACCCGGACTTAACCCGCGGGATCAGCTGCATGGGGGCGAACAGTCATGCCCGGCGGCCGCGCACACGACGCCGATCGGTGCGGGACTCATGGACGCCCACCTTGACCGGCGGCGCCCCGTGCTCCCCCACGATCCCGGCCGCCAGCGCGGCCGCATGGGCTGCCTGCTGCCGCGTCGGATAGTCCCCAGCGTCGCGCTCTGGCTGGCCGTTGTACTTGACGCTCACGGTGAACACACGCACCACGCTCCCTGCGGTTTGGTCGCGCGGAAGCCTCGCGCGGGTTGTCGGGTACTTAGAGGACGCGACAACCGGCGCTTTTCTTCCACCCTACTGTCGCGGTGGGCGAAGCCAGGCCATGAGGCGCCTGGGGATCGATCGTGCTGCCGCCTTGTGGGCGAGCGGCCGGGCCTGTCCGTGCGGAGGGTGTGCCAGCAACGAGCGGAACGAAGCCATCTGTGACGAGCATACAACTGCCCGGCGACGAACCTCTGACTGACCGTGGTGTCATACTCCCTCGACCACGATGCCTCCTTCTCCTGCCTCCTCGATCGATGAGATCCGCCGCAAGGTCGTCAAGGAACTGGTCGACCTCGACGTGGCGTTTGCGCGCAGGCGCCTGACGCGCCGGCAGCGAATCGCTCGGGGACTGCGGCGGCGAACCGCCGGCATTCGGCGTTTCGTTCGCTAGCCCGCCGGGCGACCGTCGCGGTTGGCCGGAGACCGGATCGCGCACCGGGAGGCTTTCGGTAGGCTGCCCGCCGATGACGCTGGTAACTCTCATACCGGGCGACGGGATCGGCCCGGAGGTGGTCGATTCGGCCCGCCGGATCGTCGACGCCAGCGGCGCGCCGATCGAGTGGGAGCCGCGCCTGGCCGGGGCCGAGGTGTTCAAGCAGGGTCTGCCGTCGGGCGTCCCCCAGGACACGATCGACTCGATCAGCCGCTCACGGGTCGTGCTCAAGGGCCCGCTGGAGACGCCGGTCGGCTTCGGCGAGAAGAGCGCCAACGTCACCCTCCGCAAGCTGTTCGAGACCTACGCCAACATCCGCCCCGCGCGTGAGTTCCCCGGCGTGATCACGCCGTACTCCGGCCGCGGCATCGATCTGGTCGTGGTCCGTGAAAACGTCGAGGACCTCTACGCCGGCATCGAGCACATGCAGACCCCGGGCGTCGCCCAGTGCCTGAAGGTGATCTCCCGCAAGGGCTGCGAGAAGATCGTGCGCCTGGCGTTCGAGTTCGCGCGGGCCGAGGGCCGCTCCAGCGTCGCCTGCGCCACCAAGTCGAACATCATGAAGCTGACCGAGGGCCTGCTCAAGCGCACGTTCGAGGAGATCGCGCCCGAGTACCCCGACATCGAGTCCTGGCACGTGATCGTCGACAACTGCGCGCACCAGCTGGTCAAGCGCCCGGAGCAGTTCGACGTGATCGTTACCACCAACATGAACGGCGACATCCTCAGCGACCTCACCTCCGCCCTGGTCGGCGGCCTCGGCTTTGCGCCCTCGGCCAACCTCGGCAGCGACGTCGCGATCTTCGAGGCCGTGCACGGATCCGCTCCCAAGTACGCGGGCAAGAACACCATCAACCCGACCGCCATGATCGGCGCGGCGGTGATGATGCTCCGCCACCTGAACCTGTTCGACCAGGCCGCCGCGATCGAGAACGCGCTGCTCTGCACGCTCGAGCAGGGCACGCTCACGCGCGACGTCGTCGGCGATGCCGGCGCCGCCTCCACCACCGCGTTCACCGATGCCATCATCGCCAACCTGGGCAACGAGTCGGCCTCATGGCCGGCCCGCTCCTACCGGCCGCTGAAGATGCCCGAGATCACGCGCGACCCCGTAATGGTGCGCCCGGCCGTGCGCCGCGTGGCCGGCCTGGACGTGTTCGTGGAGTTCGGCGGCACACCCGACGAGCTCGGCACCTCGATGCTGCGCCTGGTCGAGAACAGTCCGGTCGATCTGAAGATGGTCGACAACCGCGGCACCCGCGTGTTCCCCGCCACCGGCACGCCCACCGACTGCGTGGACGCCTGGCGCTGCCGCTTCATCGTGCGCGACTCGGCGGCCGACCTGTCCGACGCTGACCTCTTGACCCTGCTCTCGCGCCTGGCCGAGGAGCACCGCTTCACGCACATCGAGAAGCTGCACGAGTTCGACGGCACCCAGGCCTACAGCAAGGCTCAGGGCGAAGACTGAGGGATAGACTTCGCTCGATGGACGAGCTCGACCTGGAGATCGCAGCGTCACAGAGCGTCGCCGAGGTAATGATCAAGCGACCCAAGACCCTCGCTGCCGGCGCCACGGTGTCCGACGCGCGACGGGTGTTCGAGAACCCGCGCGTGCAGGTCTGTCCGCTCGTCGAGGACGACGGGCGCCTGGTCGGCGAGCTCACACGCGACCTGATCCCCGAGTCCGCCGACGACGCCGCCCCGGCCCGCGGCTACGCCGGCGACCACCCGCCCACGATCTCCCCGCACGCCAGCATGGGCCAGGCCATGGAGCGTCTCGAGCAGCTCGGCGGCGAGCGCCTGGCCGTGATCGACGACGACGGCCGCCTCACCGGCCTGCTGTGCCTGAACCGGCGGCACGGTCGATTCTGCGTCGATCCCCGCTGACTCCGTAGACTGGACCGGTGCTGACGCCGGATCAGATCGAGGACTTCCGCCGCGACGGCGCCGTCAGGGTGCAGGGCGCCTTCACCCTCGACGAGGTGGCGCTGGTCGAGCGCGGCATCGAGCGCAACCTGGCCGAGCCGAGCGAGCGCGCGCTGGTCGCCAGCCGCGACGACGACGCCGGTCGCTTCGTCGAGGATTTCTGCAACTGGCAGCGGATACCCGAGTACGAGCAGTTCATCCGGAGCTCGCAAGCCGCCTCCATCGCCGGGCAGCTGATGAGCACCGGACAGGTTCGCCTGTACCACGACCACATGCTGGTCAAGGAGCCGGGGACCCGGCAGCGCACGCCCTGGCACCAGGACCAGCCGTACTACAACATCGCCGGCTCGCAGACCTGCTCACTGTGGATGCCGGTCGATCCCGTCAGCCGGGAGTCGACGCTCGAGTTCGTCGCCGGGTCGCACCTGGGGCCGTGGCTGATGCCTCGCACGTTCATGGACAGCCAGGCACGCTGGTTCCCGGAGGGCAGCCTGCAGGACCTGCCGGACGTCGAGGCCGACCGCGACGCCTTCCCGATCGTGGGCTGGGAGCTCGAGCCGGGCGACGGCGTGTTCTTCCACATGCTGGCGCTGCACGCCGCCGGCGGGGTCGGCGGCGACCGCCGTCGCCGCGCCTTCTCGGTGCGCTTCATCGGCGACGACGTCGTGCACGCGCCGCGGGCCTGGCGCACGTCGCCGGAGTTCCCGGGCCTGACCGAGCAGCTGCCGGAGGGCGCGCCGATGGACACGCCGCTGTTCCCGGTGCTCTGGGGCGATGCTGACTAAGCGCTCGTGAACTTGTTCCAGATGGCGACGCGCTTGTTGAGCCCGTCCGGCGTCGTCTGTAGGATCTCGTAGTCGTCGAGGATGCGCTGAGGGAACACGACCAGCGGATTCTGGGCGAGGGACCCCACCAGCGGATAGCTGGCCGGCGTGCCCACCTCGTACTGGTGGTACTCCATCTCCTTCGCGTTCACGGCCGGCTCGAGAATGTAGTTGATCCAGGCGTGCGCCGCAACGGGGTCGGGCGCGTAGGCGCTGATCGCCCAGTTGTCGATCCAGATCTCCGACTTGCCCTCGGGCGCCACCACGGTGAAGTCGCCCTTGCGCGCGGCCTTGGCACGCAGCCCGTCGCCTGAGTAGATGATGCCGAGGTTGACGTCGCCCTTGCTGAACGGGTCGACCTCGTCGGTGTTGATGCGGTTGACGTAGGGACGTACCTTCAGCAGCAGCTGCTCGGCCTGGTTCAGCTCGCTGTCGCTCTCGGAGTTCATCGAGTAGCCGAACGAGTTCAGCGCCACGCCGATCACCTCGGCGGGCGACTCGATGAAGTTGACCTTCACGCCGGGATCCTTGTGCGGCAAGTAGTCGAAGAAATCCTTCCACGACGCCAGGTTGGTCTTGACGATCTTCGGGTCGTAGCCGATCGCCGTGATGCCGACGTCCTTCATCACAGAATAGACGTTGCCCGGGTCGTATACGAGCTCCGTCCAGTGCGGCGCCAGGTTCTTGAGATTCGGGATCAGGCTGTGGTCGAGCTTGGCAAGCAGTCCCAGGTTCTTCTCGATGCGCACGTGGTCGGCGTCCGGGACGATGATGTCGTACAGCTTCTGGCCCTTGGTCGCCGTCAGCTTTGTGAACAGCTCCTCGTTGGAGCCGTAGTTGGTCTCCTTGACCGTGACGCCGTACTTACTGCCGAACGCCTTCTCGTTGTTCGGATCGATGTACTGGGACCAGTTGTAGATCTGGAGCGTGCCCTCGATCTTCGCTCCGCTGGAGACGGAGAGCGCCGACGCAGTGCCGCCGCTGGAGGTGGAGCCGCCGCACGCCGCTCCGGCCAGGGCCAGGGCTCCCAGACCCAGCACCTCGCGACGATTCAGCCGCCGCCCGTCACTGGGGTGGGACTCGTCCATGATCTCGTCTCCTCGTGAGGTCTCGCAGGTGTCGGCTGACACTAGAGCGCCGGAGGTGACAGGTCAATTGCCCCGCCTCGAACGCACACAAGGGCTACCAGATCGGGTACCGTAGCCAGCGTGGGTTACAGCACGCTCCTGTTCTTACATGTGCTCGGGGCCTTCACCCTGATCGCGGGCGTGGGCCTGTTCCTCGCCATCCTGCTGGCGGTCAGGCGCCAGCCCGACACCCTGGTGGCACAGCGGATGCTTCCGACCGCGCGCGTGCTGTGGGCGGTGGGCGGCCTGTCAGCGTTGGTGTTCGGCATCTGGCTGGCGATCCACGTCAGCCAGTACTCGCTCACCGACGGCTGGATCCTCGGCGCGATCGTGCTGTGGGTTATCGCCTCGGCCATCGGCGGGCGCATCTCGGCGGGCTACAAGAACCTGGCTGACGGGTCGCTCGCCCAGAGCGAGGCGCTGGTGATGCATGGCCTGCTGGTGTTGTCGGTGCTGCTGCTCCTGCTCGACATGATCTACAAGCCCGGTGCGGGATGATGGTGCTCGCGATCCGCCCCGACAGCTGGAATTTCCCGCTGCTGCTGCACGTCGGCGGCGCGATGCTCCTGGTCGCCTCGATCACGGTCGCGATCGTGGCCTTCGTGCAGTCCTGGCGCGAGGCGGATCCCGACAGCTCCGCCCGGCTGTTCCGGTTCGGCGCTCTCACGATGTTCTTTGCAGCGCTGCCCTCCTTCATCGTGATGCGCGGCGCCGCCCAGTGGATCGTGTCCAAGGAGCACCTCGAGAACTCGAACGTGAGCTGGATCGGGATCGGCTTCGGAACGTCCGACCTCAGCGGCCTGATCCTGATCATCACGCTGATCCTGACCGGCATCGCGCTACGCCGCTCACGGCGGGGTGGCGGCCTCGGCAAGCTGGCCAAGGTCGGCGGCGCCCTGCCGCTGCTGCTGATGGTGCTCTACCTCGTCGCCATCTGGGCGATGACGACCAAGCCCAGCTGATCAGGCTGAGGCCTCTGCGGGCTGGTCGGCCAGCTTGACGACCTCGCGCAGGAACGGCACCTCACGGTCGTCCTGCTGTTCGAGCTGCTCCGCGTAGCGGTGGCCGTCCCACACCGCGGCGGCGATCGTGGCCGGGCACCACGCGTCGCCGATCGCGCGTACGGCACCCGCGTCGGCCTGCTGCAGCTCGGCGACCAGGCTGTCACGGGGGTCGCGCGCCGTCACCAGCACCAGCGCGTCGCAGCCGATCGCGTGCTCACGCTCGCTATACGTACAGCTCAGCAGCACCTCGCCGGCGCGGCCAGCGGTGACCGTGTGCGTCGTTCGGATCTCGACGTCGAGCTCCAGCAGCCGGCGCTGGATGCGGTCCTGCTCCATCGTGTTCACGGTCCACTCCGACACGCGCGCGGCCGGGGTGACCAGGGTCACGCCGTGGCCCTCCCGCACCAGCAGCTCGGCCAGCACGCCGCCCATGTAGTAGTGGTCATCGTCGTAGATGACAACGCGCTCGCCGTCTGGGCGGACGCCGTCCATCAGCTCGTCGGGCGTCAGCAACCGCAGGTCGCCGAAGCCGACCGGGGTCGTGTGCCAGCGCCCGGTGCCGTCTCGCCGCCAGCCGGCGCCGGTCGCGATCGCCACGTGGTCGAACCCGTACGAGACGATCTCCTCGGCCGTCAGCTCGCTGTTGAACGCCAGCTCCACGTTGGTCAGCTTGCGCAGCTGGCCCTCGCGGTAGTCGACCACCCTGATCCAGGTGGCCAGCCCGGGCAGGCGCGCCTCCCTCGCCACCCGGCCACCGAGGCGGTCCCCTGCCTCGGCCAGCACCACGTCATAGCCGCGCCTGCCCAGCGACATCGCCGCCTCCAGCCCGGCCGGGCCGGCGCCCGCGATCAGCACCTTGGCATCGCTCTGGCTGGGCCGGATCCGCTCCGGGTGCCAGCCGCGCCGCCACTCCTCGCCCATGCTCGGGTTCTGCGTGCAGCGGATGGGGGTCATGGTGGAGTCGCCGGCGACGCAGATGTTGCAGCCGATGCACTCGCGGATGTCCTCCAGACGGCCCTGCTCGATCTTCTCGGGTAGGAACGGGTCGGCGATCGACGGCCGCGCGGCGCCGATGAAGTCGAGCACCCCGTCACGGATCATCCGCACCATCGTGTCGGGCGATGTGAAGCGGCCGACGCCGACCACCGGCTTCGAGGTGAGAGCCTTCAGCCCGCGCACGTGCTGCTCCTGGTGGCCCTCGTCCTCGAACCGAGCGGTGGCCGAATCGTCCTCCCAGGGCCCGGCCACGAAGTCCCACAGGTCGGGCAGCTCGCCCATCCAGCGCAGCACCTGCTCGATGTCCTCCCGCCCGAGCCCCTTCTCGCCCATCAGCTCGGTGACCGTGATCCGGCAGGCCACGGCAATCCGGCCGTCGACCTCCTCGAGGGTGTCCTCGAGCACCTCCCGCAGCAGCCGGGCGCGGTTCTCGAGGCTGCCGCCGTAACCGTCGGTGCGGAAGTTGTAGAGCGGCGATAGGAACTGCCCGATCGTGTTCAGCCCGTGTGAGGCGTACACGTAGACGATGTCGAAACCGGCCTCGATCGAGCGCGACACGGCGCGCCGATGCCAGAGCCGCAGGTCGGCGATGTCCTGGGCGTTCATCTGCCGCACCTGGGTGGGGTCGATGCCGGTGACCGGCATGTGGCCGGCCGCCATCGGCGCCTCCCGGCTCCACAGGTTGGCACCGTGGATGCCGTTGTGGACCGGCTCGATCCCGGCCAGGGCGCCGTGCGCGTGGACGCGCTCGGTCATCCGCGCCAGGGCCGGGATGTCGTCGTCGTTCCACAGCCTGCCCTCGGCGTAGGGCGACACCTCCGAGGTGGGGTGAATCTCGACCTCCTCGGTGCAGACCACCGCCCAGCCGCCCTCGGCCTTGACGCCCCGCATCTCGGCCAGGGCGGTGGGGTCGCGGTGGCCCATGCCGTTGCAGTGCGGCACCTGGTAGAAGCGGTTGCGTGCCACCACGGGGCCGATCGGCACCGGTTCGAACAGGATGTCGTAGCGGGGATCTCTGGGCACGTGCGGACGCGGCTTGCCAGCCGCCCGGGGTTTTGATTGACTAATCAGTCAAGGCGACAAAATCCTACAGGAAGCCGCGGCTGTCCGGCTACCTCTTCACGACCGAAGGGACAACGAATGCCCGACCTCACCACGAAGCTCTACTTCGGCCCCTGGTACAGGCGCTCTCCCTACTTCGAGGCGACCCGCCGCGCCGGGTGCAAGGCGTATGACATCTACAACAAGATGTACCTGCCGGCCGAGTACGACGACGTCTCCGTCGAGTACAAGGCACTGCAGGAAGGTGTCACGCTGTGGGACGTCGGGGTCGAGCGGACGGTGCAGGTGAGCGGCCCCGACGCCGACAGGCTGATCGACATGCTGACCTGCCGTGACCTCACGCAGTGCGCGGTCAAGCAGGGCAAGTACATGCTCGTCATGTCGCCGGAGGGCGGCATCGTCAACGATCCCGTGCTGCTGCACGTCGAGGAGGACGTGTGGTGGATGCAGCTGGCCGACAGCGACGCCGGCCTGTACGCGATCGGCGTACTGTCGCAGCTCGACCTGGACGCCGAGGTCAGCTACCCCGACGTGCACCCGGTGCAGGTGCAGGGGCCGCTGTCGGCAAAGACGCTCGAGAAGCTGGTCGGGCCGGCCATCTACGACATCAAGTACTACTGGTGCGAGCGTTTCACGATCGGCGACATCCCGGTCGTGATCAGCCGCACCGGCTGGTCGGCGGTGCCGGGCTTCGAGGTGAACCTGCTCGACGGCACCCGCGGCGACGCGCTCTGGCAGGCGATCATGGACGCCGGCGAGGAGTTCGCGATCCGGCCGATCGCCCCCAACGAGGCGCGGCGCGTCGAGGCCGGCATCTTCAACTGGGGATCCGACATCTCGCTGGGCGATACGCCCTTCCACGTGATGGGGCTGGAGCGGCTGGTCGAGGATCAGCCGCAGGACTACATCGGCAAGCAGGCGCTGGAGCGGGTGCGCCGCGAGGGCGTCGACCGCCGGCTGGTGGGTATCGAGTTCGACGACGCCGAGCCGATCGAGGGCATCACCCGGCCCTGGCCGGCCCACGTCGACGCCAAGCCGATCGGGCGCGTCACCGACGCCGTCTGGTCGCCGGGCCTGCGGAAGAACATCGGGTACGTATGGGTGCCGACGGAGCTGTCGGAGCCCGGAAACGTCATAGATGTCGAGTCCGAGACCGGCACGATGCGCGGGCGCACCGCCGCCATCCCATTCGTCGATCCGCGCAAGGAGCGGCCCGCGCAGGCGCTGCAGGGCGCGACCAGTTAGCCGGGCACGATCGCAGCCACCAGCGCGTCCACCAGCCGCTCCAGGCATCCGGGGTCGGCCGCTGCGTGCACCGGATTCAGCTCGGTCACGGTAAGCGCGGCCGTGCGCCGGTCGGCCATCAGCACCGGCAGCGCCGCGGCGACGGCCGCCAGCGTCACGCCCACGTTGCGGCCGGTGTTCTCCGACAGCGGCGCATCCACGAAGTCGACGACGTCGACGTCGAGGTGGACGATCACGCGAGTGGCATCGGCGAGCTGTGCGAGCGCGTGCTGCGCGGCTGCAGCAGGGTCGGCCCGCACCGCCTCGGCGGCGACGACGGCGACCGACCGCTCGGCGATCGCGGACAGCTCCCAGTCGGTGGCCTGGCTGTGCTCGTGGCCCAGCACCACGACCTGGGACGGGTCCAGCATGGGCACGAACGGCGAGGCGAGGTCGGCCAGCTCGGGCAGGCAGCCCTCGACGCCCAGCATGTGCGCCATCCCCATCCAGTCGAGCGCCCCGTCCACCACGCTCGAGGGCACGTTCATGTCGGCGTGCATGTCCAGGTAGACGAGACCCGTGCGCCCGCCCGTCAGGCGGCTTCCCGCCACGGTGCCGACGCCGACCGTGCAGTCGCCGCCCAGCACCAGCACACGGCCGCCGGCCGCGAGCCGGCCCGCGACCTCGTCGCGCACATGCCCCGCTGTCTCCGCCACCCGCGAAGCGTGCTGGGCGCGCGGCTGCGCTCTGTCGGGGCGCCATCCGAACTCCGGCAGGTCACCCAGATCCATCACGTCGCAGCCGGCCGCCAGCCGCTGCACCAGACCGGCACCGCGGAGGGCGGCCGGCGCACGCTCCTGGCCGGCCGCGAACGCCCCGGCGCTGGACGGGACGCCCAGGATGAACAGGGCCTCGCCACCCATCGCGTCAGAGGCTGAACGGCGGGTAGCGATCCGTCGTCAGCAGCAGCGCGTAGGCCTCGACCCGCAGCCCCCATCGCATCACCCCGACGTTGTAGTCGAACGCCCAGCGCGGATAGCGGCCGGTGAAGAGGATGGCGAACCACGCGCAGATGACGACGAAGAACGCGCCGATCGCCAGCGCGAACAGCACGATGTAGTGCGGGAAGGCGAGCAGCCACTTGACCAGGGGCAGCCAGCGTGACAGGGCCGCTCCGTCCGGACGCTCCAGATCGAGGTGCACCGACTGGTGGTCGTCGGTCGACGGATAGCGGTCGTCCAGCAGCAGCAGGTAGGCCGAGATCCGGGTCGTGAAGCGTGTCAGCTCGAGGTTCCAGTCAAACCACCAGCCTGGGTACTTGCGGCGGAACAACAGCATCACCACCACCGGCAGGAACAGGATGCCGGTCGCGACCGCGGCGTACCCGCCCCCGCGGGAGTTGTTAAACACGTCCGGCTGCATCAGCGCCGCGACGATCAGGATCGGGATCGCGGCGAAGACGCGGAAGAAGGTCGACAGCCGGCTCAGCTGGCGATCGGGATAGTCCACCTCGAGCTGCAGCGGATACGGGTCAACCGGCGCAGCGGGCGGCACCCAGGTGCCGCCCGCATCCGGCGGGGCGCCCGCGGCACCGAGCTGGTGACCGCAGTTGGGACAGAACGCGGCACCAGGGGGTACGGGTGCCCCGCAATTTGGGCAGTAGGCCATCGGCCGGGACGGCTACGCCTGCGGAGCGGCGGCCGAGTCGGCCTGCCACAGGTGGAACTCGTTGCCCTCGCTGTCCTTGCAGGCGGCGAACCAGCCGTGGCCCGGAACCGGCGTCTTATCGTCCGCACTGCCACCCAGTTCCCGCACGCGGGCGCTGGAGGCGTCGATGTCACCGGTGTCGAAGTAGTACTTGGGATGCCCGGGGTTCTCGCCGGCGTAGATGGCCGCCCCCGACCCCTCACCGGTCTGCGCCATCCGGTAGTCCATCTCCGGCATCCCCGAGTCTCCGAACTCCCAGCCGAAGACGCCGTTCCAGAACCGCTGCGCGCGGTCCGCGTCCTGTGCGACGAACTCGATGTGAACGATCTCTCCCGCCATGCCGCCTCCTCGTGTGATCTGTCTAGAACCCGCCCATCGCAAGCACCGTGGCCAGCGTGTCGGCCTCGTCGGCTCGCTTGTCGTCACGGTATCGCAGCACCCGCGCGAACCGCAACGCGACGCCGCCCGGGTAGCGCGTGCTGCGCTGCAGGCCGTCGAACGCGATCTCCACCACCAGCTCCGGGTGCACCTCGACGGTGATCCCATGCCGGCCCGTCTCGAGCTCCAGCAGCCGCTCGGTCTGCCAGGTCAGCGTCGCGTCGGTCAGCCCCTTGAAGGTCTTGCCCAGCATCACGAAGCCGCTGCCGTCGTCCGCGCGGGCGCCCAGGTGCAGGTTGCTGAGCCACCCCTGGCGGCGGCCGTGCCCCCACTCCGCGGCCAGCACCACCAGGTCGAGCGTGAGCCGTGGCTTGACCTTGATCCAGCCGGCACCACGGCGCCCCGCGGCGTAGGGAGCGTCCAGCGACTTGACCAGCACGCCCTCGTGGCCGCGGGCCAGGGTGTCGGCCTGGAAGGCCGCCGCCTGCTCGGCGGAGCCCACCACGATCCGCGGTACTCGCATCGACTCGGGCACGATCGCCGCCAGCCGCCGCGCCCGCTGCTCGGCGGGCAGATCGAGCAGGTCGTCGCCGTCGGCGTGCAGGATGTCGAAGATGAACGGCGTCAGCGGGATCTCGCGGCGCAGGGTGTCGACCGACGTGCGGCTTCCGAAACGCGATCCGGTGACCTGGAACGGGTGGGGCCGTCCATCGGGCCGCAGCGCGATCGCCTCGCCGTCGAGCACCAGCGAGCCGGCGTCGAGCGCCCGCACGGCCTCGACCACCTCGGGCACACGGTCGGTGACCTCGTCGAGCGAGCGCGTGAACACGCTCACCTGATCGCCGCGTCGGTGCACCTGGATGCGGGCGCCGTCCAGCTTCCACTCGAGGGCGGCCGGATCGATCTTCGCCAGGGCTGTGGCCAGATCGGGAGCCGTCCCCGCCAGCATCGGCTGCACCGGCCGCCCCACCTCAAGCCGCACCGCCCGCAAGCCGTCGATCCCGTCGAACACGGCGATCCGGGCCAGCTCGCCGGCGTCTCCGAGCAGCATCAGCGCCCGCCGCGCCTCGCTCTGCGACACGGAGGCCGCGCGCGCGACGGCGTCGGTGACCGCCGACTGCAAAGCGCCCTGGCGCAGATCGTTCAGGATCAGGCGCCGCAGGAACTCCTGCTCCGGCTCCGTCGCCGCCGCGAACAGGTTGTGAACAGCGCCTGCCCGTTCCGCCTGTGATCCCGCACCGGAGATGCTCGCGATCCGCGCCAGCGCGGCGTCCACGGCGACCAGCGTCAGCGTCGCGTCGGCGGCGGGCGGCGGCAGCTCGCGCAGCGCGGCCCAGCCGGCGCCGAGCCGCCGCTGGCGCGGCTCGCCGGCCAGGAATCCCGCGCCGATCCCGACCTCGTCGCGGTCCATGCCGGCGATGCAGGCCGCCAGCAGCTCGACCTTCTCGCTGCGCGACCTGGTGGCGGCGACGGCCGCGGATGTCTCGACGATCCGCTCGAAGCGCACGAGCGGCTTAGACGTCCACCGCCAGCATCACATCCGAGGCCTTGACCACGGCGGTCACGGCGCTGCCCTCGGACAGACCCAGCTCGTCGACCGCTTCGACCGTGATCGACGAGACCATGCGCTGGCCGTTCACGTCCACCACCACGTTGGCGATCGCCTCGCCGCGGCGGACGCTGACGACGGTGCCGGCCAGCCGGTTGCGGGCACTCAGCTTCATGTGAACCTCCTGACGAACTCGAGAGCCGTGTCGGCCACCTCACGCCAGCCGCTGTCGATCGTGAGCGCGTGGCCGCGCCCGCTCATCTCGACGATCTCGGTGACGGCCTCCTTGTTCTTCTTCTGCTTCTTGAAGGAGGCGTTCGCGATCGCCCAGGGCACGGTGTGGTCCTTCTCGCCGGAGATGATGAGCAGCGGACCGCGCTCGGGATTCTTGTGGTCGACCTTCACCTCCGTCCACGGGTTGAAGTTGGCGGTCGCGGCCTGGAACAGCGGAGCGCCCGGCGCGGGCACGGCAAAGGCGTCGTAGAGCTGCCGGGCCTCGTCCTCGTCGACCGCGTTCGCGAACGCGTAGCGGAACTGCTCGTAGGTGAGGGGAACGGCCCGATGGCGGTTGGCCGGGTTGGTGAGCACGGGGCTGGCCGAGCGCAGCGCCGAGACCGGCAGCGGCAGCACGCCGCGAAACGGCGCCGGGTCGATCGCCACCGTGGCGGTCGACAGTCCCCGCCCGGCCAGGATCTGGGCCAGCAGGCCGCCGAACGAGTGGCCGATCACGACCGGCTTGCGGTCGAGCTTGCCGATCACCTCGGCGAAGTGATCGGCGACGTCGCCCACGGTCTTGTTGGCGAACGTGTCGGGGTTGGCATTCGCCTCGGCGACGGTCTCAGGGTCGTCGGGCCAGCCCGGCGCAAGCGCGGCGTAGCCCGCCGCGTCGAACACCTCCGCCCACCGGTCCCAGCTGCTCGGAAGCAGCCACAGCCCGTGGACGAACACCGCGGGAATGCGGCCGGTCGCGTTGACCTTGTCCACGTCCTGCTGCTCGTGCGTTGCAATCGTCGACATCGCATCCACCCCCAAGTCGATGGTGTCGAGCCATCCTAGCCCGGTGCCCGAAGCGCCCGCTGCTACCTTGCCGGGCGTGACCGCTCCGCCTCAAACTCGCCCGGTCCAGGGGCTGACCGGCCTGGCGCTGGCGGGCCTGGCCGTGGCCGTTCTGACCGTCGGTTGCGGCTCATCGGGTACCGCTTCAACGCCGTCCGCGTCGGCGCCCGCGACGATCGCCGAGCAGCTGACATCGGCCGACGCAGCGCTGCGGCCCGCGCTGGAAAGGTGGCGCGCGTCCGATCCGAAGCTGGCGAGTACACCTCCTGCGGGCGTGCTGTCCGCGGCCGCCCAGGAGCGGCAGCTTGTGCATCAGCTGGCCGAGACGCCAGCGCTGATCCGCCCCACGCTGGCGGCGTTGCCGACCTCGCTGGCAGCCGCCGTCGGGTCACAGCTGCGCGCGGCACTCGCGCTGCAGCGGCTGGCCGGGCCGTCGTCGGGCAAGCCGGTGACGCTGCACCTCGATCCGGCGCCGCCCGCCGGGCAGCTGCTGGCCGATTACCACCTGGCGCAGAGCCGGTTCGGGGTGCGCTGGCAGACGCTGGCGGCCGTGAACCTGGTCGAGTCGGCGTTCGGCCGCGTCGGCAACACCAGCAGCGCCGGCGCCCAGGGGCCGATGCAGTTCCTGCCCGCCACCTGGAAGGCCTACGGCCTGGGCGGCGATATCCACTCGCCCCGCGATGCGGTACTGGGCGCGGGCAACTACCTGCACCAGTCGGGTGCGCCGGCCGACGAGCGACGTGCGCTGTTCGCCTACAACCACTCCAGCCTGTACGTGCGGGCGGTGCAGGCCTACGCGCACGCGATGGCGCGCGACCGGCTCGGGTTCCTGATCCTGTACGCGTGGGAGGCGAGCCTGCCGGCCACGCTCTCGTGAGCCCGCCGTTACCGGACCGCAACGCGCCCGACCAGGTCCTGACACGTTCGGCACGTACGCTTCGCGGTATGCATCGACCCGGCATCAGCGCGCGACGCGCCGCAGCCGCAACCGCCCTTTGCTGCGCGCTGATCGCCGCGGGCGCTGCGCAGGCACGCGCCGGCGGCACGCCTCACGGAAGCGCCCCCGCCGCCACGCCCACACTGTCGCAGCTGGTCGGCCAGCGGCTCGTGGTCGCGTTCAAGGGCACGACCGCCAGCCGCAGCCTGCGCGCCCGGATCAGGACCGGCCAGATCGGCGGCGTGATCCTGTTCGGGTCGAACATCGCCTCGCCGTCGCAGCTGCAGGCGCTCACCGCCGAGCTGCAGCTGGCCGCGCACAACGGCGGCCAGCCGCCACTGTTGATCACCACCGACCAGGAGGGCGGTCTGGTCAAGAGGATTCCATGGGCGCCGCCGGACCACTCCGCACAGCAGCTGGGTCAGCTGCCGACCGCGAAGTCCCACACCGCCGGATCCCTGACCGGGGCGGCGTTGCGCGCGGACGGCGTCAACATCGACCTGGCGCCGGTCGCGGACGTGCCGACCGGGCCGTCCGACTTCATCGAGCAGCAGCAGCGGGCGTTCTCGACCAGCCGCTTCATCGTGGCCACGCATGCGGCGGCGTTCGCGAGCGGGCTCGAGGGCCACAAGGTATGGCCGACCCTGAAGCACTTCCCCGGCCTCGGCCGCGCGACCGTGTCCACCGACGACGCGCTGGTGCACATCAACGCCACCGCCCAGCAGCTGGGGCGGGCGTGGCTGCCCTACAAGGTCGCGTTCCGCCAGAACCTCGATCCGATGGTGATGCTGTCCACCGCCGTCTACCCGGCGCTCGACAGGCGCGCGGCGGCCTGGTCGCCGGCGGTCATCAAGGGCATCCTGCGAAAGCGGCTGGGGTTCACGGGCGTCACCATCACCGACTCGCTGGACGCGGCGGCGCACGTCCGCCACACGACCGATCCTCCGCTGGCGCTGAAGAGCGCGGCGGCCGGCTCCGACCTGATCCTGATCACCGGCTCGCGGGCGTCCAGCCAGGCGGTGTTCAAGGCGCTGCTCGCCGCTGCCAAGAACGGCACGCTGCCGGTGGGGGGCCTCAACAAGTCGTACGCCCGCATCCTGGCGCTCAAGGCCCGGCTCTAGCACCGCGGGCAGATCAGCGCCGCGGCCGGGCCGATTCGTCGGTTATCGCCACGTTTACCGTCGAGCAGCGGCCACAGCGCACGCGCACCTTCTTGGTCATGTAGGTGCCGTCCATCGACGCGGCCAAGAGGTTCCCGCACTCCACGCACACGTAGTCGTCCGGGCCGTTGCCCCGGAAGACAGGCCGGTCGGGGTCATCCTGGATCGCCGTGCCGCCGTCGCGCGGCACCTCGCCCTCGCGGACGTGGCGCATCGTGATCGTCGCCACCGGCGGGCCTCAGAGCTGTCCGAGCTTGCCGGCGAAGTCGGTGATCAGGGCGTCCAGCACGCCCGATACCACGCCTTCGCCCATCGACGCCGCCTTGCCGGTGATCTGGGCGCTCGTGTGGATGTCGCCACCGCCGTCGTGCAGCGCGAACGTGATGGTGCCGTTCGCGAACCCCTGCCCGCCCGCCTCACGGGACTTCACCGTCAGCACGGCGCGGTGTGCGGCAGCGTCCTGCTCGGTCGTCTCGAGGGTACCGGTGAAGGTCATCGACATCGCCCCCATCTTGACCTTGATCTCAGCCCTGACCGAGTCCGGCCCCGTGCGCTCGAGAACCGTCGCCCCCTCCACGCACGGCACCACACGCTCGAGATCGAGGATGGTGGCATAGCTGTCGTCGAGCGACCGCGACGTAGTGAACGAGTGGTCGAGTTCTACCGCCATGGTGTCGTCCTTGTGATCGGGTAGGTGCGTGCGCGCGAGCCCGGCATTATAGGCTTGGGGAGTGGCGATTCCCGCTGGCAGATACGCGCTCGGGCCCGACGACGGCACGCTCTCCGTACGCACCCAGAGGACCGGGGCGGCGGCCATGGCCGGCCACAACCTGCTGTTCCACGTGACCTCCTGGGAAGCCGTGCTGGTGGTGGGAGATGACCCGGCGGATGCGGTGATCGAGATCAGCGCAGACGGCGGGTCGCTGCGCGTGCAGGAGGGCAGCGGCGGCGTGCAGTCGCTGAGTGACGATCAGAAGGCAGAGATCGAGCAGACGGTCGACAACGAGGTGCTCAAGGGTGAGCAGATCAGCTTCGAGTCGAAGTCGGTGCGCGCCGCGGGCGACGGCTTGAGAGTCGAAGGCGACCTGACGCTCCACGGAACCACCCGTCCACTGGGCTTCGATGTCGCCATGACGGGCGACGGAACGCTCGGCGCCACGGCCGTGATCAAGCAGACGGACTGGGGCATGAAGCCCTACTCGACGCTGTTCGGGGCGCTGAAGGTGGTCGACGAGGTCGAGGTCAGCATCGACGCACGCCTCGGCGCGTAGTCGGCCGACGCCGCGAGGGTAACGGTTTCGTCACGCGCCGGCACGGTGCGTCACGCCGCCCACCCGGACGGGCCTGTCACGGGCACACACCTCAGTCGCTGTAGACGGTCTGGGCGTCCAGGCCGCCCTCGACGCCGGCAGGCAGCGCGCCGGTGCCGTGCGCGTACAGCGCGATGTCCGCCACCGTGGCCACCTTCGCCGGGTCGCTGCCGTCGCCGCTGACCCAGGCGCCTTTCGACCAGGTCAGCGACTCCGGAGCGGCACCGAGCTGCATGCCGGCCAGTAGCTGCGCTTTGTCGCGGATCTTGCCCGTCGTCCGGGAGATGGCCGCCGCCGTGCCCGCGGACGTCGGGCTGGTGTTGTAGCCGTGGCCGGTGCCGAATCGGTCAGTGTCGGCCGGCACCACCTTCACGTCCAGCGCCGGCACGCCCAGCTCCTCGCCCACCTGGCGGGCGTAGGCGGCCTCGTTGCCGTCGGCATCCGTGGTCAGGCTGAGCACCATCTTGCCGGTCGGATGAACGCGCAGGAAGACCGCGCGATATGCCTCGTTAGCCACTCTGGATCTCCTCGTGCTCGGGGGTCGCTGTTGACGCGAGACGCTGGCGCTCCTGGTGTGCCGTCAGCGCGTTGTGCTCCTCCAGGTCGCAGAACGCGGGCTGCGGGCCACCCTGAGGGTGGGCGGGCGCGGCCGGCCGCTCACAGCCCGGGTAGATGCAGATCTTGGTCGCGCCGTCCGGCATCCCTCAATCTCCTTGAAGTCGTCGTTGATCCTCGGTCACCCACCCCGGGGTGGTGTTGCCCCTGCTGGGGCCGTAGCCGCTCGGCATCGCAACCGAGCTCCCCGGCACCGGCGTGGCACTGGCCCAGGAATCCTCCCACTCCCGCTCGTCGGATTCCACGACGGGCGCTGGCGCCTGCCACGACCCCGCCCCGATCGCCTCCACCACCTCGTGCAGCGCTTCGAAGCTGTGGCCGCTGACCAGCGCGTCGCAGAACGGCAGCGCCGCCACCATGCCGCCGGCCCGCACCGTGAAGGAGCCGGCGCTGCTGCGCGGGTTGACCCACACGATCCGGTGCGCCAGCCGCGACAGGCGCTGCATCTCGCGGGCCACCAGCGCCGGGTCGCCGCGCTCCCAGCCGTCCGACAGGATCACGACCACGGCGCCACGGGCCATCCCACGGCGGCCGTGGCGATCGTTGAACGCCCGCAGGGCGTCGCCGATCCGCGTCCCGCTCGACCAGTCCGGCGCGGCCGCCGCGGCGCGCTGGATCGCACGCTCGGGGTTGCTCGATGCGAGCGCCCGGGTCAGGCGGGTGAGCCGGGTCGCGAACACGAACGCCTCGGCGTGAGGCCCGCTTGCGGCGGCGCAGGTCAGAAACTGCAGGTAGGCACGGGCGTACGGCTCCATCGAGCCCGAGATGTCGCAGAGCATGACCAGCCGGCGGCGGGTCACGCGTCGCTGCCTCCGTGCCAGCCGGATCGGATCGCCGCCGGTCCTGCGGGCGGCCCGCAGCGTGCGGCGCACGTCCACGTGTCGCCCCTGCCGCCCGCTCCGGTACCGGCGCGTGGTACGTGGCGGAGTCGACAGCCGCAGGCCCGCCATCAACCGGTAGAGCTGCGCCAGCTCGTGCGGCTCGAGCGCGTCGAACCGCTTGCCGGCCAGGCGCTCCTCTGCGCTGGCCAGCGCCAACGGCACGTCCACGGTGTCATCATCGTCACCGGTCCCGCCGCCCATAGGTGGAGACGACCACATGCCCTGGCGCGCGTCCGATCCCGTGCTCTCCCGCGCTGAGGTCGAGCCCTGTGGTGCCACACGGTCGTCCGGGGCGATGGCCGGCGTCTGCGGCTGTTCGGGCTGGAACGCATCCCCCACCGCGGGCCCGCCGAATACCGACCGAAACACCGAGTCGAACACGGCCACCTGCGCCGGATCCGACACCAGCACGGCCCGCGCCGTCCAGTACAGCCGCCGCCGTGAGACCGGGCGCACCAGGGCCAGCGCCTGCGCCAGGTCGGCCGACCGGGCCGCCGTCACCGGCAGGCCGGCGTCGTGCAGCCGCCGCGTGAACGCGCCCGCGACGGCCGGCAGATCGAGGTGAATCGTCTCCACCGCGAACGGCGTCGCAGAGCCGGCCTCGTCAGCCACCGCTGCCCACCAAGCGTTCCAGGCCCTCGGCCCGCACGGCGTCCTGGTCCTCCTCATACTTGAGCACGGAGCCGAGCGTGCGATCGACAGTGGCCGCGTTCAGCGTCTCGACGCCGAGCAGGTCGAGCGCCGCAAGCCAGTCGATCGCCTCGGCGATGCCCGGAGGCTTCTGCACATCCGAGTCGCGCATGTGCGAGACCGCGTTCGCCACCTGTACAGCCAGCGCCTGTGACGCTCCCGGCACGCGGCGGCGCACGATGTCAACCGCCCGCCCTGGATCGGGGTAGTCGATCCAGTGGTAGAGGCACCTGCGCTTGACGGCGTCGTGCAGGTCGCGGGTGCGGTTGGATGTCAGTACGATCACCGGCGGGTGGGTGGCGGCGATGGTGCCGATCTCCGGGATCGTCACGGCCGCCTCCCCCAGCAGCTCCAGCAGGAACGCCTCGAAGTCGTCGTCGGCGCGATCGATCTCGTCGATCAGGAGCACCGCGGGCCGCGGGCCGGGATGCTCGAGCGCGCTCAGCAGCGGCCGCCGGATCAGGTAGTCGGGGCCGAACAGGTCGTCCTCGCTGAGCGGCGAACCGGTCGAGTCGGCCAGGCGGATGCGCAGCAGCTGGCGCGGGTAGTTCCACTCGTACAGCGCCTCGGCAGCGTCGATGCCCTCGTAGCACTGCAAGCGCATCAGCGGGGTGTCGAGCACGACCGACAGCGCCTTGGCGGCCTCGGTCTTGCCGACCCCCGCCTCACCCTCGAGCAGCAGCGGCTGCGGCAGCCGCACGCCCAGGAACATCGACGTCGCCAGCGATTCGTCCACGAGGTAGTCGGCATCGGCCAGGCCGCGGGCCAGCGTCTCGATGTCGGGCACCGCGTGGCGCAGCTCGTCGGCCGCCGCGCCGGTGTCACGAGGCGGGCTCACGCCACGCCCTCGGCCGACGCCAGCAACGCCCGGTAGTCCTGATCAGTATCGACGTCGGGCGGGATACGGCCGGCGATCGGCACCTCGACGGCAGCGGCCGCCCGCCGGTCGAGCATTCGCCACACGCCCCGGTCCCCGTGCAGATCGGCCAGCTCGGCAAAGCAGCTGCGATCGAACGCGATCGGGTGCCCGAGCCCGTCCTGGTAGCGGCACACCGCCAGCGGGGCATCGCCGCGTCCGGCCACCAGCGCGGCCACCGTCGACGCCGTCACCCCCGGCTGGTCGCCCAGCATCAGCACCAGCAGTTCGCAGCGCGGATCGATCACGGCCAGGGCAGCGGCGATCGATGATGAGCAGCCACTGCCGTACGCGTCGTTCACCACCACGTCGGCGCCGTCCAGGTCAACGGCGCCGCGCACCTCCTCCGCGGCGGCGCCGATCGCCACCACCAGCTGGTCGAAGCGGCAGCTCCGGGCCATGCCCACGACGTGGCCGAGCAGCGTAGTGCCCGCGAAGGGCAACAGCTGCTTGGGCCTGCCCAGGCGGCTGGAGCCGCCGGCGCCGAGCACCAGCCCGGCCACGAACCCGTCAGTCGCCGAGCCGGGCATGCCCGTGCTGTGCCTCGTACTTGGACCTGCAACCGTCGCAGCAGAAGTACATAACCTGACCGTCGCGCGTCAGGGACGGCGTGCCGGCCACGGCCGCCACCGTCATCCCGCAGATCGGGTCGACGGCCAGGCGCTGCGAGCCGAGGGCCGGCTCAGCGGCGTCGGCCGGATCGCCGCCTCGATGCTCCGGGGCGGCGCCGCCGTTTCGCACGGCGATGATCCGGGCCAGGATCGACAGCGCGATCTCGGCCGGCGTGCCGGCCCCGATGTCGATGCCGGCCGGCACGTCGATCCGGGCCAGCAGCTCGTCCGGCACGCCGTCTCCGCGCAGCTCGGCGAGCACGCCGGTGCCGCGCTTGGGGCCGGCCACCAGGCCCACGTAGGGGAAGCCCGACTCGAGGCCGCGCCGCAGCGTCTGCGTCTCGTCGCGCCCGTGCGCCGCCACCACCAGCGCGATCCCGTCGCTGTGCTGATCGACCCGGTCGCCGTCGACCGCCACCATCTCGAAGCCCACCTCCGTCCCCAGCCGCATCAGGGCAGAGGCGATCGGCGTCTCCCCCACCACCAGGATGGCAGGCGCCGGCAGCACCGGCTCCAGGAACAGCTCCACCGCGCCTCCGGACAGGCACGGGTTCTGGACGGTGACGGTGCCGTCCTCGTCGACGTGGTCGTCCACCTCGGCCCGGTCGCCGAAGGGCAGGATCCGCAGCAGCGTGGCCCTCCCGCTCCCGAGCGCGCGCAGCGAGTAGGCGCGGACACTGTGCTCGGTGCAGACGCCTCCGACGAAGCCCTCGATGGTGCCGTCGGGCAGCACCAGCGCCACCGCGCCCGCCCGCACGCTGCTGGGCGCCTGCGCGCGCACCACCGTGGCCGCCACGAACGGGACGCGCTCGGCGGCGAGCTCCTGGGCGCGCCGCGACAGGGCGGCGGTGATCATTGTGGCGGCTCCGCTCGCCCTTGCATCGCGGCCCACACACGGGCCGGGGTGCAGGGCATGTCGATGTGGTCGACGCCATGGGTCTCGTGCAGGGCGTCGATCACCGCGTTCACGATGGCCGGCGGCGAGCCCACGTTGGGCGACTCGCCGACGCCCTTGGCGCCGAGCGGATGGTGGGGGCAGGGCGTGACCGTCTCGCCCAGCTCGAAGTCCGGGCATTCGAGGGCGGTCGGGATCAGGTAGTCCATGAACGACGAATTGAGGCAGTTGCCCTCTTCGTCGAAGCTGAGCAGCTCCATCAGCGCGATGCCGACGCCCTCCGCCAGCCCGCCGTGGATCTGGCCGTCCACGATCATCGGGTTGATCCGCACGCCGCAGTCGTCGACGGCGATGAAGCGCCTGATCGTCACCTGGGCGGTGTCGGGATCGACGTCCACGACGGCGATGTAGGCGCCGTAGGGGTAGGTCAGGTTGGGCGGGTCGTAGATCACCTGTGCATCCAGCCCGCCCTCCATGCCCTCGGGCATCGGCTCGCCGCTGTAAGCGCGGACGGCGATGTCCTCGATCATGGCGCCCTTCTCGGGATCGCCCTTGACGTACCAGCGGCCCTTCTCCCAGGCCAGGTCCTCCGGCCTCGTCTCCAGCATCGTGGCGGCAATCAGCCGCGCCCTGTCGCGAACCTTGCGTGAGACCACGGCCACGGCCGCACCCGACACCGGCGTCGAGCGGCTGCCGTAGGTGCCGAGCCCGTAGGGCGACTTGTCGGTGTCGCCGTGACGCACCTCGATGTCCTCCGGCGGGATGCCGAGCTCCTCGGCCACAATCTGCGCGAACGTGGTCTCGTGGCCCTGGCCCTGGGTCTGCGCGCTGATGCTGACGACGGCCTTGCCGGAAGGGTGCACCCGCAGGTCGGCGCCGTCGTTCATCGCCAGACCGAGGATGTCCATGTGCTTGCGCGGGCCGGCCCCGACGCCCTCCGTGAAGAAGGCGACACCGATCCCCATCAGCTCGCCTCGGTCCCGCTTCTCGCGTTGCTCGCGGCGCAAATCGTCGTAGCCGGCGATGTCCATCGCCACCTTCATCGTCTCGGCGTAGTTGCCGGAGTCGTACGTCCAGCCGGTGGTGGTCTCGTACGGGAACTGCCCGGGCGCGATGAAGCTGCGCATCCGCAGGTCGATCGGATCGGCCTTCATCTCCAGGGCCAGCGCATCGACCATCCGCTCCACCAGGTAGACCGCCTCGGTGATCCGGAACGAGCATCGGTAGGCGACGCCGCCCGGCGCCTTGTTGGTGTAGACGGCCTTGACCTTCACGTGCGAGGCCTGCAGGTCGTACGACCCGCAGACGATGTGGAAGAAGCCGGCCGGGAACTTTGTCGGCTGCGCGGTCGAGTCGAAGGCGCCATGGTCGGCGATCACATCCACCCTCAGGCCGGTGATCTTGCCGTCCTTGGAGCACATCTCGGCGCGCATCACGTAGTCGCGCGCGAAGCCGGTCGAGACGAGGTTCTCGGTGCGGTTCTCGATCCACTTGACCGGGACGCCGGCCACGATCGAGCCGGCGATGGCGCAGACGTAGCCTGGGTAGACCGGCACCTTGTTGCCGAAGCCGCCGCCGATGTCCGAGCAGCGGATCCGGATCATGTGCTCGGCCAACCCGGCCACGTGCGCGTAGACGGTGCGGTGTGCGTGGGGCGCCTGGTTGCCGTTCCAGATGTTGAGCTGGCCGGTCTTCGGGTCGAAGTCGGCGACGATGCCGCAGGTCTCGAGCGGTGCTGGATGGCAGCGCGGGTAGATGATATCTCGACTGACAACGGTGTCGGCCTCGGCGAAGGCCTTGTTGGTGGCCTCCTCGTCGCCCGCCTCCCAGGTGGGGCTGGCCAGATTGTCGCGCTGGCCGGCCTTGTCGTCGCGGATCAGCGGCGCATCGGGGTCGAGCGCCTTGCGTGCGTTCACGATCGCCGGCAGCGGTTCGTACTCGACGTCGATCAGCTGCAGAGCGTCGTTGGCCGAGTACTCGTCGGTCGCGATCACGAACGCGACCTCCTGGCCCTGGAAGCGCACCTTGTCGCCGGCCAGCACGGCCTGCGTGTCGTACGAGATGGTCGGCATCCAGGCCAGGCCGAGCGTCTCCAGGTCCTTGGCGGTGACGACGGCGGCAACATTGGGATGGGCCAGCGCCCGGGAGGTGTCGATCGAGACGATGCGGGCGTGCGCATAGGGGCTGCGCAGGATCGCGCCGTGCACCATGCCGGGCAGCCTGATGTCGTCCAGGTAGGTGCCCTGGCCACGGATGAAACGCGCATCCTCCTTGCGCTTGAGCCGGCCAAAGCCGATCGGCCGCTCGCTGGACGGGCTGGGAAGGTTCTCGACGGTGGCCATGCTCATCCCTCCCTGTTCGCGGTGGCGGCTTCGTGCTCGGCAGCCCAGCGCACCGCGCTGACGATGTTCTTGTACCCGGTGCAGCGGCAGATCGCGCCCGAGATTGCGACCCGGATCTCATGATCGGTCGGATCGGGGTTCTCGTCCAGCAGCGCGCGCGTCGTCATCAGCATCCCGGGGGTGCAGAACCCGCACTGCAGCGCGTGGCGCTCGTGGAATCCCATCTGGATCGGATCCAGCTGCCCGTCCACCTCCAGCGACTCGACAGTCGCCACCTCGTGGCCGTCGCACATGGCCGCCAGGATCGTGCAGGACTTGACGGGCTGGCCGTCGATCCGCACGACGCAGGCTCCGCAGTTGGACGTGTCGCAGCCCCAGTGGGTGCCTGTCAGCTCGAGCGTCTCGCGGATGAAGTGCACGAGCAGCATCCGTGGTTCGATCTCATGGGAGACCTGCGTGCCGTTGACGGTCATCGAGACGTTGATGGTCATGCCTCCTGGTGCAGCGCACGCGCGGTCGCGCGGCGCAGAGCTCGTTGGGTGAGAACGCCCGCGAGATGGCGCTTGTAGTCGACCGGCCCGCGGCCGTCGGACGTAGGCGAGCAGTCCTCCGACGCGATCGTGCCCGCCTCTGCGTACAGGTCGTCTGACGGCGCCTTGCCGCGCAGCAGCTCCTCGGCGCGCGTCACGTGGATCGTGGTGAGGCCGACAGCGCTGAGCGCGATGCCGGCATCGCCGATCATGCCGTCCTGCATCCAGACGGCGGCCGATGCAGCTGCGATCGCCCAGTCGCCGGCGCGGCGCTCGACCTTCTCGTGGGCGCTGCCTCCGTTGGGACGCACCGGCAGCCGCACCTCGGTCAGGATCTCGGCCGCACCCACGGCGGTCGTGAACGGGCCGACGTGGAAGCCGTCCATGCTCACCACCCGCTCCCCGCCGGAACCGCGGATCACCACGCTGGCCTTGACCGCGGCGCACACGGCCGAAAGGTCCTCCGCAGCGTCGGCCTGGCAGAGCGAGCCGCCGATGGTGCCGCGATTCCGCACCACCGGGTCGGCGATCACGGTCTCGGCGTCGCGGAACAACGGGAAGTGCTCGGCCAGCACGTCAGACCGCAGCAAATCGACGTGCCGGGTCATCGCGCCGATCCTGATCTCGCCGTCCTGCTCGCGGATGTAGGACAGCTCGGTCAGGTCGTTGATGTCGATCAGATGCTCGGGGTTGGCCAGACGGAGCTTCATCATCGGCAGCAGGCTGTGGCCGCCGGCGATCACCCGCGCCTCGGAGCCCAGCCGCTCCAGCGACGCGATCGCACCGTCGACGCTGGTTGCGCGCTCATACTCGAATGCCGCGGGCGTCTGCAAGGTGCGTTCCTTTCAGTTCACGGGACGGGTCACCCGCCGCCGACTCGAGAGGCCGGTAGCCGCTTGCGGGGAGCGCCGATGTCGTCGCGCTGCTCGTACTGCACGGGTGCGTCGGTGCCGATCACCGGCGATCGCGGCAGCTCGGGCGGCGCGGTGTGCCGAACGGAGGGGTAGAGCAGCCGCGCGGCCAGGCTGCCTCCCTCGACGTTGCGAAGCACCGGCCCGGCCGGGTTTGCCGCTGCGATCGGCGCCTCGCGGCCCAGTCGCGCCAGGGTCAGGGTGCCCTTCGTGTAGACCTCCGAGATTCGCGGCGCCTCGATCGAGGTGCTCTCGGGGAAGTTGCGGAACCCGGCGGCCGCCGCGCCCGGGTAGAGGCCGTCAACGAGGCCGACGCCGTCGACCAGACCCGCCTTCTTCACGAGCAGTCCCTCGAGCAGGTCGACGCCCGCGTCCAGCTGGCCGTTGATGGCGTCGACGACGTCGTTCACGGGCGCGCTCTTCTCGACGATCTCGGTGACACTTGCGATCACCTCGTCGAGGCCCTTCGTGATCGTGCTCAGGGCCAGGATCGTCGAGACCAGGTAGTAGACCAGCGCCAGCACGATCAGGAGCAGTGCGACGACTGTCACCGTTCCGGGTCCGATGGCTAGCACGACCATGGTCGCTCCTACTCCGCGTCGTCGATGATCACGTCGAGGGAGCCGCCGTAGTTGGCGACCCCCGCGACCGTTTGCTCAACCTGGCTCTGCGTGGTCAAGAGCAGCGCCGTCGCATCCAGATCCTTCGAGCCCGCGGCTGCCGTGGCCGCGATGCGCCGTACGCTCGGCACGATGCTGCGGGCGGCGCTGAGCACCCCGTGCAGCAGGTAGACGACCACCGGCAGCACCACGACCAGGAGCACCGCGTCGCCGATCCACCAGAGCGTCACCGCGGTCTCCTCTCGGCCACGACGGCCGCCTTGCGGGCGATGCCCGGCAGCGCGCTGAGGATGATGTCGAACTGCGCGTTGATCGCCTGCACGGCGCCCTCGAGTGGCCGCAAGTGCTCGGCCTCGACGCCCTCGAGAGCACCGGCCAGCGTCGCCAGGCCGGTCGAGATCCGGACCAGCCCGCGCTGCACGACGATCAGCGCGATGGCCAGCACACCCACCACTACGACTGCCAGCACCACGGTCAGGACGATGAGCAGGTTCGTGCTCATGCATCCGTTCCGTAGCCGTCGGTGAGCGCGTTCATGTAGCCGTCCTGCACGACCGCCTCCTGCACGATCAGGCCCAGCACTGGCGCCGTCGCTTCCAGCTGAGGGATGTTGGCGGTGTTGCCGGCCACCTCGGTGGCCACCACGAGCAGGCCGTCCACAGACCGCTCGATGCTGGCGACGGCGCGCACGAGCACGACCAGCAGGAAGGCGACAACGAGTGCCGCCACGAGGCCGATGCAGAGCGCGATCACCCAGTAGCCGTGGCTGGAGACCAGAAGCGTCACTTGCCGACCGCCGTCTTTCGTAGGGCGCGGGCAGCGTGCAGGATCCTGACACCCGAGTCATTGATGCGGGAGATGTCGGCGAGCTTCGTCGTCTGATCGCGCACCACGCCCACCGCACCCTCGGCGACGGTCGCCTGCTTGGCGATCCGCAGGGCGAGCAGCACGATCGCGATCACGATCACCGCCGCCACCGCGATCACCACGACCCCGATCCCGATTCCCAGCAGCCACTGCGCCGACTCCGACATGAGCACGATCACGCCGTGCTGCCCTGACCGGAAACCGTCGCGTCATCATTGCGAATCCGCACGCCTGGTCACCTCTGTCGACTGGGTCAAAGAGCTGGGACCATTATAGATAGGCTCAGGCTCTGCGAGCGGTTTCCGCAAGCCGACGGGGCAGCGCTGGTCGCGGCAGGCATCGGCCGAGCGGATACCCTTGGCCGATGAGGCGGACATGACCGAGCCGGCGGAGGCGGCCGACCGGGCCGACCTGGTGGTGGACGGCGTCTGGACGTGGGCGGTGTCGAACAGCAACATCGGCGGCGCCACATCCAGCTGCCAGGCGCTGGCGGCCGACGGCGAGGTCGTGCTGATCGACCCGCTGCGCCTGGCCGGCCATGCCTTCGACGAGCTGCCGCGGCCGACGGCAATCGTGCTGACCGCCAAGTGCCACCAGCGATCGGCCTGGCGCTACCGATCGCAGCTCGGGGTCGAGGTGTGGGCGCCGGCGGACGCGCCCGAAGCCGACGAGCAGCCGGACCGGCGCTACGCGGAGGGCGACCCGCTGCCGGGCGGCCTTCGCGCGATCCGGACGCCCGGCCCGGAGCGGGCGCACTACTGCCTGGTGCGCGAGGCGGCGCCGCGCGTGCTGTTTTGCTCCGACCTGCTGATGGGCGGCGAGGACGGCGGGCTTGCGTTGGTACCGGCACGGTTCCACGACGACCCGGCCCAGACGCGGCGCAGCGTGGAACTCCTGCTGGAGGTTCCGTTCGACGTGCTCTGCCTCGACCACGGCGCTCCGGTCACGGTCGAGCCCAAGCGCGCCATGCGGGAAGCGCTGCGCGAGTAGGCCGCCGGGCCCGGACCTCGAGGGGGAACATGGGGCCCGAGCCCGGCCGCTGTTGGACCTACGAGCGCACCGATCCCGCAGATCGGGAAGCCGTCACAGGGACGGCGCGGCGCTGCCGGTCACGAGCGGCGCGTCCTCGTACGCGCTCTCGCCGTGCATGGCCTCGTCGAGTCCCTGCTCCGCCTCCTCGCCCACACGCACCGGCGTGACGCGGTCGATCACCTTCAGCATCACGTACGTGAACGCGAACGCGTACGCCGAGCAGGCGACCGCGGCCACCACCTGCTTGAGGAAGAAGGACGCGCTGCCGTGGATCAGTCCCACCCCGCCGGCCGGATTGATGGCGGTGCTGGCGAACACGCCCAGCAGGACGATGCCGAGCATCCCGCCCACCCCGTGCACGCCCCACACGTCGAGCGCGTCGTCCCAGCGCAGGCGGTTCTTGAGCTGCACCGCGTAATAGCACACGAACCCAGACACGATGCCGATGATCACCGAGGCGTAGATCGGCACGAACCCGGCGGCAGGCGTGATCGTTGCCAATCCTGCAACCGCGCCGGTCAGCAGGCCGACGAAGTGCGGCTTGCGGGCATTCTTCCACTCGATGAACAGCCACGTGGTGGCCGCAAACGAGGCCGCCAGATCGGTGTTCAGAAACGCGGTGGCGGTGATGTCGTCGACCTTCAGCTCGCTGCCGGCGTTGAAGCCGTACCACCCGAACCAGAGCAGGCCGGTGCCGAGCGCGATGAACGGGATGTTGTGCGGGGCGTCGACGAACTTGCGCTTGCCCACGTAGAGCACCGATGCCAACGCCGCCCAGCCGGCCGAGGCGTGCACCACGATGCCGCCGGCGAAGTCGCGAACGCCCCACTGCGCGAGCAGGCCGTTTCCCCAGATCATGTGCACGAACGGGTAGTAGACGAACAGCTGCCACACGACCAGGAACACGAGGAACGCCTTGAACGTGACGCGGTTCGTGAACGCGCCCGTGATCAACGCGGGCGTGATGATCGCGAACATCATCTGGTAGGCGATCAGCACGACCAGCGGGATGTGAGACGGCGTGTACATCGACGAGGGCGTGACGTTGCGCAGGAAGGCAACATCGAAGTTGCCGTAGATACCGTCCGCTCCACCGCTGAAGCACAGCGAGTAGCCGACCAGCCACCACATGACGGTGGTGATGGCCAGCGAGGCGAAGCTCTGGATCATGATCGTGAGCGTGTTCGACCGCCCCACCAGCCCGCCGTAGAAGAACGCGAGGCCCGGTGTCATCAACATGACCAGGCTTGCAGCCAGCAACATGAATCCGGTGTTTGCCTCGTTGATCATGTGCGCGTCCTTTCGCGACCGGCGGGGATCACGGATCGACGTTCGACGCCGGCGCGGGAGTGCCTGCACTCGGAGGGTCGCCGGCCGTAGACTTACCGCGTGGCTGACTGGGTGACCATCTCTGCCCTGGCGACCGCCGGCGGAACGCTGGTGCTGGCCGGCGCGACGTTTGCATCGGTGCGCTCCGCCAACCGCTCGTCGCGCCTGGCCGAGCGATCGCTGCTGGCCACGCAGCGGCCGCTGCTGATGCCGTCGCGGCTGCAGGACGACCCGCAGAAGGTCGGCTTCGCGGACGGCAAGTGGCTGATGGTGCCGGGCGGTGGTGGCGCGGTCGACGTGTCGGATGAGGCCATCTACCTGGTCATATCGCTGCGGAACGTCGGCCCGGGCATGGCGGTGCTGCACGGCTGGTTGTTCCATCCAGAGATCACACTGAGCGACCAGTCCGCGCCCTCAACCGATGGATTCAACCGCCTGACCCGCGACCTGTACGTGCCCACATCCGACACCGGCTTCTGGCAGGGCGCGTTCCGGGATCCCACGGCACCCGAGTTCGCCGCTGCACGCGCGGCGATCGACGCGCAGCAGCGAATGGCCGTCGACCTGCTCTACGGCGACCACGAGGGTGGCCAGCGCACCATCAGCAGGTTCGTCTTCAACGGCCGGGAGGACGGCCAGTGGATCGTTGTCGTGGCTCGCCACTGGAACCTCGACCGGCCGGATCCGCGGTAGTCGATTCAGTTGTCGCACGGCCGTGACCGGCGCATGACACCGGATCATGAAACGAACCTCACGCGGCCGTGACGATCCCAGCGTCGCCCGC
>Ga0075424_100000036_pt1 | contig 68096 bp, 61 predicted proteins | sample SoiMethybrSBSTD3_FD_75301 | JGI IMG/M metagenome (GOLD analysis project Ga0075424, IMG submission 75301) | Bulk soil microbial communities from a Populus tree surrounding site in Tennessee, USA - Soil MetaG P. TD hybrid SBSTD3 | ecosystem: Environmental > Terrestrial > Soil > Tree plantation...
GCAACTCGGCGACGTGGTGTGCCGCGCGTGCGGACACATGGCATCCGCGAGAGCGGGCGCTTAGCTCAGCTGGAAGAGCGTCGCCCTTACAAGGCGAAGGTCGCAGGTTCGAGCCCTGCAGCGCCCACGAATCCACCTGCGGGTTCGCGGGGAGGGGGAATCGCCGACGGCGAGACTGGTGCCACTTTCGGTGCCAGTCCGTCGCCCGCGCTCGAAGCTCCCCGTCAGCTCGTGCGGCAGTTGATCCGCCGGCCCCACGCGAGACGGCGTAGGGCCTCAGCGATCACGTTGAGGCGGGCATGCTGCTCGGCACGCATCCGGACGTGGCGGATGTGGCTCAGTTCCCGGAGCGCGGTGTCGGCGATCTGCCACGGATCCTCGGAGCTCGCTGGCTCCGTCGGCTTGAGGCGAGTCTTGAGGCGGCGCACCCGCTGCCGGTCGCGCACCCAATCCGCACGGAGCGACCGCTTCGACCCGCGTCGTGGCGCTTGAGGGCGGCCCCATGCTGCTTGTCGCTGTAGTTCTTCCGTATCCGGTCGATCACGCATTCGCTGCAGAATCCTTCGCGAGCGGTCGGCTCGACCTCCCGCCTTGCGCATCTTGGGCAAATCTCGACCACGCCGCCGATGGTGGGCGCGATGGCACGTTTAGGGTCCGGCCTCCATCTCCCCTAAGGTCCTCACGACTCGACGCCGCGCACCGGACATCCGTCAACAGGTGGATGATGGGCCAGCCTGAGTTAGGCACGCCCCGTCAGATCTCGGACTGGGAACGCCGCTCGCGCATCGGATGGAAAACATCGGTTCGCCGAGGGACCATCCGCTACCGCGAGTCGTTCGTCGTCCAGGTTCGCCAACACGTCGCCGGGGTGAAGGACTTCCTACAAGCGGCCCGGGCATCGATTGCGGACTCACAGTCAAGCTTGCCACGCGCAGAGGAAGCGCACGAAGCAACGCCTTACGTCTGGGTACATCGTCTCTAGGCCGACGGTCGCAGCACAAGAAAGAGCGACGACGCGGCCATCGGGCAAGCGCTACGCGCGCGAAGGTCGCGATCCCCTCCCTCGGCCGCGCCGTCGCCAGCCATCACGTACCCGGTGGGCATCGCGGCCAGACGTCATCGACGCGCGGTCGCTATGGTCGCGCCCTGGCCAGGCCGGTCGTTGGGGCGTTACGGACCAGATATGGGACGCCGCGACGGCGGACCGCAGCCCGTATCACCGACTCTCCTCCTCCGAACCCATCTCTAAGGTGGCTCGGGGCGAGGTCCTAGGTGTATCGGGGGGTCACCGAATGGCGGGCAAGTCTCCCTCTCCGATTTGCCCGTCCCGGGCCTCGCCCCTGCCCAGGTAGCGGCGAGATCTGGCCAGGCGTGTAACGGATTGCGCGTCTGGATCGATCTTATGAGAGTGCCCCTGGGGCACGCTGAGACCCTGGGGTTGGGGACGATTCTTGAGGAGTCGTCAAACCCCCCGCCCACCCTGGGTCTCCTCTTCTATTCGCCGAGGCCACCGAGCGTGACCGAGCGCACAGCGGAGCCGGGCCCGGAGAGCCCGCAGGCGTAGAGCGGGAGGCTCTCGATCGGGACTCCCGGTCGGGAGCCGTTCGCTTACACCTACCAGTCGACGGCTACGCCTCGCTCGGCGAGATCCGAAACGGTCTGGTGCACCACGGCGAGCGATCCGACAGAGACCGCCATGAGTCGGATGACCACCCGGCGCGTCGGCGGGCCGTGCCGGAGTTCGTCATTGATGTTCTGAGCCACGACCTCTGGTGCCGTCCCATCATCGGCGGCGAGGCGTACGACGAGTTCGCCCTCCCGGCGCTGGAACTTGGGCATATCCCTACCGACTACCGGTAAGCTGCGAGGAACGCCTGCGGCCACCCGTACAGCTGCAGATCCGATCCCACGTCTCGAAGGCGGGATAGTGCTCGCCGTGGGACACGTGTCCCGGAATCGCCGCTAACGTTCTGACATGGCGTATGCGCACCGGCGAAGGAACCGTTCGATCGACGGCTTCCTATGGTTCCTCTTCGTCTCGACCTGTGCCGCCACCCTTTGGTTCAGTCTTGCCGAAGTTCCTCCGGGCGATCAACTATTCCACGGTGCCGACAAAGTTCAGCACGCGGCGGCGTATTTCGCGTTGACGTTGACGTTCCTGCTCGCGGCTGTGTGGAGGCCAGGTCGTGGATGGGGGCGGTGGCCGAACCTCGGCGTTCCATTTTGCTTGGGAATCGTCCTAGTCGGTGTCGCCATCGAGATCCTCCAAGGCGTAGATCCCGGCCGCGACGCACAAGTGTCCGACGTCATCGCTGAAGCTATCGGGGCAGTCATTGCCCTCGTCTGTATCGTCGTACTCCGGAGATTGACGACTCGACGTTTGGCGACCTCCACTTCCGGGCAGTCGCGGTAGCGCACTAGGAAGCCACGAGGCTCACACACCGAGCCGTTCCCGATCGTCTCGCATCATGGCTCGGAACGCTGACGCCATGGGTGGAGGCTAGTCAGCCGGAAGGACGGTCACGTTGTCCCAGGCACCCTCTTTGGCCAGGCCGGCCACTTCGAGCAAGCGAAAGACCTGGCGCGACGGTAGGACGACGATCTGCGACGTACCGAGCGCTGCGGCGACACGTGTGAGCGCAATGATGCCAGATGAATCCATGAACGTGACGCCCGTCATGTCCACGAGGAGCGGACGCGGCGCATCCCTCGCGACGACGCAGAACTCCTCAACGAAGTCCTCGGCTCCGGCGAGGTCGATCTCGCCGACGACGGAGATGCCTTCGGGGGTCCTCTCCAAGCTCCAAGGCGAAGCCACTCATCGTCGGTCTATACCCGAGCGGCGAGGGCGGCAAGAGGTGGGGTGGCGATACCACGCTACCTCAACGTCCGTACCGCGGTATTTGCGCGAAGGGTTGTCCCGAACGATGCTCTTCGGGTGGACCCTCGTTCACCGATGTTCGACGTCGATGTGGTGGTCGGCGTCGCCGGGTTCTGGCATTGGGTATGCCCGTGCGGGGCTAAAGGCATCCGCTGGTTCCGGACGTCCGACGATGCTTTGGCGTCCGGTGCTCAACACGACTGCCGCACCTGCTGCGATGACGAGACCCTGGTTCGCTTGACCGGAGGGTAGATCCGTCTGTTGAACCAGGCGGGGTCTCTCCGCGCAACCGGCCTTTGAAGTGACGGCCGGCCCGAACCCGAGGTTCGAGAGGTTGTGGCACGCGGCCGTTCGGGAGGGGCACGTCCTGGGACGCGAGGTCATCGAGGAACGGGCACGCCAGCACGTCGCGAGCGTCAATGAGTTCCTGAGCGCAACCAGGGGGTACTTGGCGATCTGGGACGTCGAGATGGCCGATCAGAACTAACGGGGTCTCGGCCTTGCACCGATGCCCCCGACGCTTGGCTGGCGGTCAACGTCCATCGATCGCGATCGGAGGATTACGTCACAGGGCGGAGGGTATCCCGAGCGGCCAATGGACGCCACCGAGTTCAGCCACCTCGTGAGGCAGACGCAGCAACTCCAGGAGACCTTCACTCAGCTGATCGCCGATACCAGGGCGATGCGACAGGCGCGGCCCGAAACCTCCGAGCGCCTCGCCGTCGAGCGCCTCGCCAACCGACCGAAGACGGCCGACGGTCGCAAATCCTCGGCGCCTCCTCGCCAATAGCAACGACGCTCGAACCGTCTCTGGGGTCGCCTAAGTCCCCCTTTCGTCGCAGTCAGCCGACGGAACGCCGCAGCCAGATACGTCGAAGCGACGTGTTCGCGGGTCCCGGCGTGTGGACCTACGCGAGTCAGTGATTGCGCCCCGACCGTCAACGCCGCCGGATGTTTCGACGACGCCTGGGCAAGCATGCGAACCGCGATCATCGAACCCTTCGTCGGCGACTTGCAAGGCGAGATGCTGCAGATCCTTCGATGTCATCGACATGGGTGGACGTACATATGTTGGCCGGAGCCGGCTGAGGGGACGGCTCGTCTTCCCACCCAATGCGGGTTGGGTTTCGGGATTTGCGGTTTAGGCCCCTCTGCGGGATACGGAACCGGTGTCTTGACTCCCATATGGTCAGCGCTTCCGCAACTTCGCGGGATCGGCTTCCAGGTCCGCCGCGAGCTTCTTGCTTCGGCGACATCATGCTTCGCGATCGTGACCTCATAGCGGGCGCGCATCAGTTCATCTTGAGCGGCAGTCTTGGCCTGGTGCGTCTCGAGCTGGCCCGGCGGGATCCGGCCAGCCGTCTTAGCGATCTGCTCTGAGGACCTGAGGCGCTCCATGGTCCGCCGAACCTGGTCCCGTACGGCGTCAACCTCGTCGATGGCCGCTTCGAGGGCTTCTGAGTATGCCTCGGTCGAGTTGCGGCTTTAGACCGCGATTGCGGAGGTTCGTCGTGATCCGCTCGCGGGCCTCCGCGCGGCTGATGCGGCGGCTTCCGCTGCGCGGTGCGGCGGGCAGCGTTCGGCGAGAATCGACCCGTCGAAGCAGGCGGAGGTCGGGATCGAGGGTATTCGCCAGGTCAGAAGCAGGTCAACAAGAGGACTCGACGAGCGCTCGTTCCCGTGGTTCCCCTGTCGGATGCTGACCGGTCCGCCTACCGTCGTGACCACCACCTCCTCCGCCTGGCACCGGTGCGATCTAGGTCGCTGCGTGGGGGTCGGCCCAGCGTTGCCCGTTCTCGTCGGGGCCGCACGAGCTGAGAGGCGATCGCCGCGGTCATCGTGGTCCATAGCGCTCGTGCGGTGTCCCCCACGAACGACCGGTCCTCGGATCCGTTCTCCCCACTCAAGGATCGTGGGTGGGCTGACCGATGACGTCGATAGAGGAGCGAGGGGGGTCGAGGGATGCGTCATCCGTCTCTGCAACGTTCACGGCATCGGGTCTCGAAGGTTCTGGCACTCTTCTGCACGGCATTCTCGATCACAACGGTCGCGTCGCACGCTGCGACCGGTTGTACCGGGGTTCAGCTCTTCCCGGATAGCAACATCCAGAACGCGATATCGTCGAACGGCGGTGGCACGACGTTCTGCTTCGCAGATGGCAGCTACACGATCAAGGCCGCCATCCAGCCCAAAGACGGTGACCGGTTCATCGGCGTAGCCACCGACGGGACGCAGCCGAACATCGCGAACACCGGCACCGGCGGGGTGTTCTGGGGCGGACAGAACGTCCTGGTCCGGGCCCTCGGGATCGGACCGAGCGATGCCTTCGGCCTCAACGTCGGGACGGGTTCCACGATCATGGGCAACCGCATCCACGACAACCAGACGTGCGGGATCGAGACGGTCGGGAGCCATATGACGATCGAGGGGAACGAGATCGACCACAACGGCACACTCGCGGCTCGAGGCATCGCCTGCTCCGGCGGCGTCAAGCTGCATGGCACCCAGGGGAAGGACTCGGGCGCCTACAACATCGTCAGCGACAACAGCGTCCACGACAACGCGGGGAATGGACTGCATGTGGACTGTGACGGGCACGACAACACCTTCTCCGGCAACGACGTATTCGATAACGCCGGGATCGCGCTCGATGACGAGACGAGCTACGACAACACGTTCACGAACAACGATGTCCACGACAACGGGTTCGCGTGGTCGGTCTACGCGATCGACATCCTGGACTCGATCGGGACGATCGTCACCGGCAACACGCTCGCGCACAACTACCGGGGGGTGAACATCTGGGCCGATCGGAGGGCGACGCTGAGCGCTCCTCAACCGGGCCTCGGGTGCGCGAACGCAAGCCTCACGGGTTATCACCCGTCAGGCGTGTCGATCACGGGCAATACCCTGTCCGTCCCCGAGCGCAGTGGCTTCGCTCCGAGCGGCGCCGTCCCACTGTCGGCGGCGACGTTCGAGAGCAACTCGTGGATCGGGTCGATGCCTGCCGGCACGAACTGGAGGATCCCTTCGGACTCCACCGCCACCTGGATCCAATGGCAGCAAGCTGGTCAGGACGCTCACGGACACGATGGGATATCCCCCTAGACGATCGGTCGAACATCAGCCGTCACGCCGCGGCTTGCTCTGGACCCTGGTCCCGGCCGGCGTGGATCTCGAACCCCGTCCGCCTGCGAGGCTCGAGCACCGCGAGCAGGCACTCACGACGCACTGGACAGAGCGAACACACAGCCCCGTCATCGCCACGGCAACCTATCGGTGCTGTCGTACTTGATCCCGAACGCGAGCAGGATCCCGCACAACATCACGATCCCGATCAGCACCGGGATACGTACCCAGCCCATCGATCCGCTCGACCCGGCGGGGTCGGCGATCGGGGTCGGCAGAGGCATGGCAGCGGCTGAGACCGCCACGGGGGATGTGGACGGGCCAGGTCCCGACGGCGTCTGGACCGGGCTAGGAGGGCCCGATCGAGCCGCTCACGCTCGCCACCGGGCTGAACACGAACCCCAGCGAGTCATCCGCCGCGAACGCCAGCGGTCCACCGCTCCCACGCGATACAGAACGAGAGCCCGGCGGTGCGGACGAGCTCGGCGCGGGACTACGGCTTCGCGTCGGGGTTGCCGAGGGCGGGGGACTGGCCGACGGACTGGGTGACGGCGTCGAACTCGGTGAAGGGGTGGGAGTCTGTGAGGGACTCGGCGGCTCCGTGGGACTGGGGGTCTCCGTGGGACTGGGGGTCTCCGTGGGACTGGAATCATCCGACGGTGTCGGTTCTGCCCGGGAAAGCGTGCCGCGCGAGGACATGTCCTTCGAAGCCCCCGACACGGCCCGACGATCGACGGCCGCATGCACACTCCCTCCGCCCGGAAGGAACACGCAGATGCCTACGATCACGGCACTAACCGCCAAACCTCTTCGCAGTAGCTCGCCGAACTTCCTATGCCTTCGGGTGGACGACGGCAAACGTCGAAGCGTCCGAGGAGGCGTTGGCAGGAGACGGAGCGCCGATGGCGAATGCAGCTGCCATACGGCAGTCAGAGCGGATACCGAAGACCCGGCCGATCCCTTGGGGTCGGTGCCGCTGGCGTCCGTCAACGACGGTGGCTAGAAGCATGGTTCCTCCCTCGACCCGGACCGATGCGACCGCGAACGATACAACAGGCCCTCGAGAGAGAACCACTTCGCCTGGTCTTCTGGACCGCCTCGCATGAGGCGAGACTCGGTGCGGGGGTCACCCGCCGATCGAAGGTTTCGTTTCGTCGAGTCCAGAGAAGAACCTTGCGATACCGAGCGAGCGGGCGGCTCATGCGTGGACCCCTGCTCGGGGAAGACTTGCAAGGTTCGTAGCGGTGCGCGACCCAGGCGGCGGCTGGCTCGATCGGAAGAAGGTTGGCGCACGGTGATGGGGACGGCTGCGGATCGGCACGAGGGAGGATGAGCTCGACCGCGAAGAACGAAGTGCAGCGGTTCCTCGCCGCTGTGCCGCGGAGGGTCCCGGTCCCCCGCGCCGTTGCGCTCTGCTATCACTCGGTCGCGGCCGAGCGGACGCGCGTTTCGACCGGTCGGTCGGTGTTCCGCAACCACATGTCCTGGATCGCTGAGCATTGCGACGTCGTTCCGTTCGACGAGCTCGGATCGTCGGCGATCCAGGACGGCGACGGCAGACGTCCCGCTGTGGCGATCACCTTCGACGATGGGTATGACGACAACTATCGGGAGGTTTTCCCGGTCCTCGTGAAACATCGTTTCCCCGCAACGTTCTTCATCACGACCGGCCTGGTGGATGGGGACCGTTCGACGCTCGACCGCTTGGTGCGAGAGTGGGGCCAAGGGGGAGCGGCGCTTCGGCCGCTCTCCGTCGAGCAACTACGGGAAATGGATGCAGCGGGGATGACGTTCGGCGCGCACACGCGAACTCACCCGAACCTGCGAGGGATGGACGAGACGCATCTGGTGGACGAGATCGCCGGCTCGAAGGAGCGGCTCGAGGAGATCCTCCAGCGAGGGGTCACAACCTTCGCCTACCCGTTCGGCGACGCTCGGTTCCACATCTCCTCGACGGCGGTCGCCGTCGTGGCCATGAGCGGGTTCAGGAAGGCCGGCACGGTCGGGTATCGAGGGATCTCCCGCACCACGTTCCCGCTGTTGACCCCGCGGTTCCCCGTGATGAACGATCCGGTCGAGATCCTTCGAGCGAAGGTGCTCGGACGCCTCGACGTGATCGGCGCGTGGCGAGATCGGATGCCGGACTGGCTGACACGGCCTCTTTCGTCGGGGCGGCGGCGCGGCGGGGGTTCGTGACCAACATGCGGGGTAGCGGCCGGATGGACGTCAACGTCATCGATGACGAACGCGACTTCGCTTCCGTCTGGCCGTCGTGGGACGGATTGGCGATGGCCTCGTCGGAGCCGTACTGCTCGCCTGCCTGGATGGCGGCGTGGTGGCGTCATGCGAGACCCCGAGGAGCCAAGCTCCGGACGATCGCGGTCCACGAAGGCGACCGGCTCACTGGTATCGCCCCGTTCTTCGCGCGGCGGACGGTCGCCGGGGTCATGCGCTATCGCTTCCTCGGGGCGGGATGCTCGCCCCGCGTTGACATGCTCGCCGCTCGGGGACGGGAATCAGCCGTCGCATCGGCGGTCGCCACGTGCCTGGATAACATGCGATCGCCTCCTGGGTCGCTCCTGTTCGACGGCGTTCGCGAGTCGTCCCCGTGGCCTGCGCTCCTGTCGGCATCGTGGTCGTCGGATCATCCGTTGAACCTTTCGTCGGAGTTCGGCTGGGATGCGCCGTTCTTGGTGACCGCTGGCGGCGGGTTCGACGGATGGCTGGCTGCGAAGAGCAGCAACTTCCGACAGTCGCTCCGACGCAAGCGCCGACATCTCGAGCGACAGGGCGCCACCTTCGGCCGGGTTACGACGGAAGCCGAGCTCGAGCCTGCCCTCGATGACCTCGCCAGGCTGCATCGTCTCCGCTGGGATGACCGAGGTGGGTCGCGGGTCCTCGTGCGTGGCGTCGAACAGATGCTTCGTGACGCAGGTCGAGATCTGCTCGGGCTCGGGCGATTCGATATCTGGCGGATCGAGGTGGATGGTCGATGCATCAGCTCGCATCTGTTCCTGACCGCTGGGCACGAGACCGCGTACTGGCTCGGTGGCTTCGATCCCGCGTGGGCCCGGTATCAACCATCGATGCTGGCGCTCGTCGATGCGATCGAGCACGCCTTCGACGATCATCTCGCGCGGGTTGATCTCGGGACGGGAGCCCAGCCCTACAAGCTCCGCTTCACGGACGATGTGGAATCGATCCGGTGGATCAACGCGATCCCCAAAGGCTCGATGGGACCGCTGGCGCGGGCAGATCTCGCCCCGAGGCGAGCTCGAGTTGCGGTCGCCCAACGGCTGTCGCCGAAGACCAAGCAGCAGATCAGAGCAACGGTGACCCGCGTCCGCTCGTTGCTCCGTCCGTTCCACGCCGGCGAGAGCGGACAGCCGAACCTGGAGTGAACGTGGATCGAGGGATATGTTCGCGGCGACGCGTACGCGGGCCCTGATCGGTCGATAGGTCGGGTTCGCGACGATCGTAGCGATCATGGCTGCCGCGTGGGCATCTGGCGGCGCCCATTACCGAGCGACGCAGCCCCAACGACGACTATCTTCGTCTCCTGGGGACTACAGCGTCGTCGCCGCGATCGCTCTGGCTTCTCGGCGTGGGCGCCTTGGTCAAGAGACTCTTCCGGTCGTCGGTGGCCGTCGATACGAGTTGCGACGACACCTGTCGGCACGCTGTCTGGGACTCCTGACGGTCCCTGCGGTGTTTGCGACGATGATCAGTGACAACGTCCCGTCCTGATCTACCGCATGTCCAGATGCCCCTCGTCCGGATCGTCGGGCTGGTCCTCGGGATGGGCTCGTCCGTCCGGATCAAAGCCGCCCGCTTCAGAGGACACGCAAAGAAGAGCTCGCGACGGATGGGGGGCGCGTCGAATGGGTACCGGCATCTGAGCCGATGACCAGTCTCGATCAACCGAACGCGGCCGGTCCGCCTCAGTCGCCGGCGGCCGATCGCGACGGGAGTGACGCGTCCAAGCCCACGCCCGAAAGCCTTCCGAACCTGTTGCTGGCGGGGATCGGCAGGGCAGGCAGCTCGTCCCTGTTCTGGTACTTGTCTCAGCACCCCGACATCTGCGCGTCCTCGGTGAAGGAACCGCGGTACTTCCTTCCCTTGTCCGAAGCCGACGAGGACGCGACGGGCTCGCTAGGATCGCTCGACGGATACACCCGCCTCTTCGATCGATGCTCGGCGGAACCGTTCCGGATGGAGGCCACGCCCCACTACTTCAACGGCGGCGGTCGCCTCGTGGACGGCATCCGGCGATCGCTGCCAGACCCTCACGTGATCCTGACATTGCGCGACCCCGTGACGCGCACGTGGTCGATCTACCGTGCCGCCATGTCGATCCTGCAGATCCCGAAGGACCTGAGCTTCGAGCGATACATCGATCGGAGCGAACAGCTCTATCTGAGCGCCGCGAAACGCACCCCTGACAATCGGCCCTACTGGAGCATCCGCGGTGCGGTCTACGCGGACTATCTGCCGGCTTGGTTCGAGCGATTCGCCGACGACCGGCTACGGGTCCAGTACTTCGAGGACATCGTGGCCGACCCGCCGGGCGTCGTCGCCGAAACGTGTCGGTGGCTGGGTCTCGACGATAGCGGTGTGTCCGGATTCCGATTCTCCGTCGAGAACCGAACGCTCGGATTCCGGAACAAGACCTTGCATCGGGTCGCGTTGATCGCGAACCGCCAGGGCCTCCTTCGGGAACGCCGGCGCCTGAAGGCACCGTTGCGAGCGCTCTACCAGGCTCTGAACATGGGCTCGCAGCAGGAGAAGATGTCGGACGACGCCAGAGCCAGGTTGAAAGCGATCTTCGCCGAGCCGAACCAGCGGCTCGCGTCGCTGCTCGCCGGACGAGGATACCGTCGACTTCCCTCCTGGTTGGCGGACGGGGATGACAATTGACCGACGGGGAGTAGCGGCATCATGGGCCCTGCATCCTCGCACCAGGTCGGGACGATCCATGACGCCCGCGAGCGCTCGACGCTGCCTGGTGCGTGGACGGATCGCGAGAGCGATCGCTCCTCGATCGCGCGGCGATGACCGAAGAGCTCCCGACTCTCCATCGCGCTACCCGCGGGTTGCGGCCGAGCGCACGAGTCGCTGCAGTTCCGCCAAACCGGGGGCCGGATCGTCCCAGCGGAACACGCCGTGACGCGCCCGGAGCCAGGGGTCGCGAGGATTCGGTGGATCGATCTCCCTTCCCTGCCTTGACAATCGCGATCGCAGGTCTTGGATCGGGTTGACCCAACGAGCGCCGACGCGGTACCCGCTCGCGTCATGCACGGCCCGTCCGAGGGCGTCGTCGTACGCCATCCCGACCAGGTCGAGGCCGGCGGCGGCCGCGAGCTCGAGCTGCCACCACGGCCTCGCGTTGACCTCGAGGATGCGGAACACACCGTCGCGTTCGTCAAGGACGAACTCCGCGTCGAAAAGCCCGCGGTAGCCGAGGCCTTGGAAGAGCCGACGTAGCGCGCCGACGGCGGGGGCCACCTCCCGGAGCGGCACCGTCACGCTGTCGGTGCTATTGCCTAGATCCTTCGGGAACATCCGCGATCGGCGTCGAGCAAGGATGCAGCGTTCGCGACCCTCGTGATCGACGAAGCCGTCCAGGAAGACGTGTGCGGAAGGGGGGGCGGCGATGAACTCCTGCAACACGAGGTCGAGACCGGCGGCGGCTGCTCTTCGCACCAGCTCTTCTGCCCGCTGCCGATCAGCGACTCGGAACCCCTTCATATGGAACCGACGCGTGAACGATTGGGAATCGCATGGCTTCAGGAACGACGACGAGAGGTCGAGATCTGAGACACGCGCCAGGTCCTCCGGACCGCGAACCTCCGTGGTGCGAGGATGTGGCACGTCATGCATGGCCGCGGCCCGAGCGAACAGATCCTTCCTCGTCAACGTCTCAACGACGTCCGATGTAGCGACGGGTGATGGGAATGTCTGCCGGTCCTCCGATGAGAGCGCCGCTACCGACCGGAGCCAGTGGTCCGAGCAAGGGAACAGAACCGCTTCTTCGATCCCGGACCTCTTCAGGAACGCTGGCAACGAATCCGTGGGCACTAGGTCCTCGTTCCCGGCGAGGCGGGCCGCGTAGCGCGATCGGCCTGCAACATCTCGGCGGGGCCCGAGGAGGAAGGTCGGTACGCCGCGCCTGCCAAGCGCACGAAGCACCGCGAGAGCGGTGATGTGGTCTCCGAGGATCAGAGCCGGGATATCTCCGCCGCGGGTCGAAGATCCCGTCGGCGATCTGGCGTTCAATGCACCCTCCCTCCTGCCTCATGATCCCGGGGATGCCGCCCCCTGGGTTGCCAATTGACGCCACGGTGGCCGGTTCCCATAGGGGCCAACGACCGCAGACTGCCTTTGCCTCGGCGCAGCGCTCGGCATAGGTGGGTCAACGCTCGACGGCATCGGCGCGTCATCGCCCGCCAGCGACGTCGAACACCGGGTACCCGTATCGGGCGAGGAGCGGCGACGCGATCACCGTACTCACAATGCGATCCGACACGGATTGTCGGGCGATCCACTCGTCGTCGACCGATACTCGGACGGCTCCTCGCGTGAACCGCGAAGGGTTGCCGGACACCGTGTGAACGACATCAACGACCGCCTCACCGGTACCGACGAAGGGCAGACTTGGTCCTGATCCATCGACGAGCCGGACGAGTCGCGCGATCTCATGTTCCGGGGAACGGGCGAAATCCTCGTACCGCACGAGCAGGCTTCGTTCAGGGATCGATCGCGTCACGAGCTCGGTGCCCAGGTTCCACGCGAGCCATTCCATGGTTGCCCGGCTCACGCTCGTCGCAGCCATCCTCGTGGGAACCGACGTATCCGGCTGAGCCTTCGCTCGTCGACGACGTGAGAAGGCAACGCCGCGAGGATCGCGAACGAGATGTACGACGAACGCCTCGATGCCGGGCGTCAGTGTCAATGCCGCCGCATCGGAGGGGTCCTTCGACGAGTCGACGATCACCGCGGAGTCGGTCCGGTGGGCGATGGCCGTGTACAGATGCGACAGGATCGCCAGGTACCATCCAAGCTGCGGACGTTCGTCTCGCAGGATCCGACGCGTGTGGCGGACCCGCGTCGCATGAGCTCGGAGCGACAGCACCGCCTCGGCATCCGTCGATCCGGGAGCGTGGCCGAACACGGACGCCAGCACGTCGGACCACACGTCGCAGGTCGGGAGCGGCGCACCGCATCCGCACAGGCGGCCTTCGATGATCCCGCGCTGCCAGATGTTGCTCAACTCACCGACCGCGATGAAGCCATTGACGCTGCCGAGCAAGAGATCCAAGAGCGTGCTTCCACTCCGGTCGGCGCCGGCGATGAACAGCACCTTCGTGCGATCCGTCACCGTAGCGCGTGTTCTCCCCGCGAGGATCGAACGCGTCGCCCGCCCGACGCTTGCCTGACTACCGGTGGGTGGTCCTTGAACGAGCCGTCGGCGACGTGGGACGTGTCCGAGCGGTCGAGGACTTGATCGAGGATCTGCGCGTGCACGAGGGAAAGCTGGCGGATCGTCCGGTCGATCGATCCCTTCGTCTCCTTGACGTTGAGAACGAGGAGCGTCGTGTCTGGCTCTTCGGCGACTGCCAGCGTATCGGGCGGTCCCAGGACGGACGGCCCATCGAAGAGGACGACGTCCGGGCTTCGCGCGAACTTCCTCAGCCAAAGGGTGACGAGACAGTCCCGGAGTTCAGGCGTCCCTCGGTCCGAGGCGGACGACGGCTGCATGTGAGCGCTGCATACCCAAGAGCATCGTTCCCATGCATCGAGAGGATCATCGCGAGCGACCAAAGTAACGTTTTGGCCCGCGCTGGACGATGACGAGCTACCGCAACCGCTTCACGGATACGCCGTTCGCCGCAACGGGTTCGGGTGGTCGTCCCACGCGATCAGTATCCTCGACTCGATCGGGACGAGGGTGAGCCGGCAACACGGTGACCCACAACTAACCGCGCCGTGAACGTCTGGGGCCGACCGACGGCAAGTTGCGCGCCCCAAGGGCGGCCTCGGTTGCGCCGACGCCGCCTGACCGGGTACGCCGGCGAGCATCACGATCGCCGGCAACAGGTTCTCATTGCCGCAGCGGGCGGGGTTCGCCCCGAGCGGAGCCGTTCCGCTCTCGGCCGCCCACTTCGACCACAACTGCTGGGGAGGGGCGCGTATGAACTGGAGGCTGCCTTCGGATGCCACGGCCACCTGGAAGCGATGGCGGGGAGCGGGCCAGGATCGCCACGGGACGGCCCATCGGCTCCCGTGTTGATCCGTCGCCGAAGGCATCTGCGGGAGCGGTTGCGATGCCGGCGATCCCGGGCGCGCGACCCTGGAGTTTCAACTGTGACACCTGGACCGTCGAGCCGGTCAGCCGCAAGAAGCACGCGCGAAGGCCTGCCGATCGGTTTGGGACGGCGAACGCTGGGAAATGCCGAGAGGCTCGACCGCGCGCCCAGGGAGGTCTCATGCGACACCGTGCTTGGACGTTCGTATCGTTCCGCGTGCTCCTGCTGCTCCTCACGCTGGTCGTCGGTCGCGTCCTCCAGCCGGTGCCAGCAACCGCTGCAACGCAGCTGTTGCCGGACATGCGGATGGCCGAGCTAACGACGATCAAGGCCGACAAAACGACGATCCCCGGTCATCGCTTGTTGCGCTACACAGCCGAGATCGTCAACGTCGGGGCCGGCCCGGTCGAGGCACAAGGGTCGCGGCCGGACACATCGACGCAGACGATGCCGGTCGTTCAGCGGATCTACGACGACGCGGCCGGCTTCACGGACGTTCCGAGCGGTACCCACATGTTCTGGGCAGGGGATGGCCATAACCACTGGCACCTCTCCGATATGGAGCAAGGCGTCCTCACGCCATTCAGCAACGGGAGCCAGGTAGGCACCTCAGCGAAGGAAGGATTCCATTTCGCAGACGGGAGCGCGTTCGACCTTTCACTGCCGAGCGCGCCGCAGACGAAGCGGTATACGGCGTGTGGGGGGAAGTCGTGCAACATCGATGCATTGAGCGTGAAGGAGGGCATCTCCGTCGGATGGGGCGACATCTACGCGTCCGGGGTCGCGCTCCAGTGGATCGATATCACGGGCGTGGCGAACGGCAAATACGTCCTCACGGTCACCGCGGATCCGAATGGCTACTTCGAGGAGTCGGACACCACGAACAACTCGGCGTCGGCCACGATCCGCATCACCAGCACGAACGTGGCTGTTCTGAGCTACAGCGGCGGGGCGTAGGGCTCGAATCTCGACGTTACGTCGATGATTTACGCGCTCAAGGAACGCCTCACAGACCTACCTGACCACGTCGAGGACCCTGCCAACCGGCTTGGTGACATGAGGTTCATCGACGCTGGCATGAAGACCGGAGTGATAACGGAAGCCGCGGTGCAACATCCTGCTGTGACGGCCCTGGGAGCACGTTTCGTCAATACGTGCTGAGCCAATGACGGGGGTGCTCAGCGACGAGCTGCTGATCGGCGCCTATCTTGGCGCTCGTGCAAGACGGAAACGGGATGTCTCTTCACGATAGGGCTAAGCAGGCGCTGCTGCGCTCGCCCGCGTACGTCCGGGCCCATCGCATGGGCGGGCGTCTCACGCGGCCGCTTCGGCAGTTATCGGACTTGGTGGCGATCGTCCGTTGTGACCTGACTCGCCCGATCCCTGCCGCGACGGCGCGCGTACCTCTCGAGACATCCGTCGCTTCCCGTGAGGAGGTTCTCGGCGAGCTCACACGCTTGTGGCGATCGACTGACCCGCAACAGGAGCGCCTCGCCCGGGCGCGGTTCACGCGCAGGCTTGAGGCGGGGTTTCTCTGCTTCATCGGCCGCGTCGAGGGCCGGCCCGTCGCCTACAACTGGACCCAATACGAGCCGGGGGAGGACGGCGGCGTCTACGTCGACCTTCGCGCCGACGAGGTGAAATGCCTGGACGCGTACACCATCGCCGAGTTGCGGGGCAAGAACATCCACGCCGCGCTGCTGCGCGAGATGCTGCTCTTCAACGCCGGCCTCGGCTACCGCTACGCGTACTCGAAGATAAGCGTGACGAACCGGCGGTCGCCGAAGGCGCACCGAAGGCTCGGATGGGAGCGAACAGGGACGATGCTCCTCGTCGGTCGAGCGTCCGGCATCAACGTCGTGCCGCTGTCGGGCTCGAGTCACCCCTGGCGCCGCCTCCGGCCTGAGGACTACTAACGGAGGCGGCTCTTCTCGACCTTGCCGCCGGCGTTGCGCGGCAACTCGTCGGTGAATGTGATCTCGGCCGGGACCTTGAATTTCGCCAGTCGCTCCGCGGCGAACTCCTGCAGTTCCGCCTCGCTGGTCTCGGCGTCGGCGTCGAGGACGACGATCGCCCGCGGCAGTTCGCCGTAGATGTCGTCTGGCTTAGCGACGACGGCCGCCTCGGCGACGGCCGGATGGGCGCAGAGGGCAGCCTCGACCTCGAGTGAGGAGATCTTCTCGGCGCCACGATTGATCATGTCCTTGATCCGGTCGAGAACCGTGACGAAGCCGTCGCGGTCGATCTTGCCGAGGTCGCCGCTTCGCAGCCAGCCGTCGACGAACGCACCCTCGTTCGCCTCCGCGCTGTCGTACGAGGGAATCACCGTCGCCCCCCGGAACTGGATCTCGCCCTCGTCGTCGACCCGTACTTCGTCGACCGGTACGGCTATCCCGACCGCATCGCCCGGCCGGTCCTCGATCCAGCCCGGTGGTGTCAGGACGGCGGGCGAGCTGGTTTCCGTCATCCCGTAGCTGATGCGGAAGTCGACTGCCGGCGCGAACGCTCGCACGCGGTCTACGAGGGCGCGGCTGACGAACGAGCCGCCACTCACGCACACACGCAGGTCGCGCGCACGCAGGTCCCCCGCGGCTTCGGTCGTCAACGCGTAGATCGTCGGCGCGGCGTGAAAGAACGAGGCTTGCCCGGACGCGAGCAGCTCGGCAAGAGCCTCCGCGTCGAAGCGGCGCATGATGGCGACGGAGCCGCCGGCCGCGAGTACCGGCAGCGACTGGCCGTTCAGGCCGGTGGCGTGGAACATCGGCGCCGCGACGACCGTTGTCTCCTCGGGCCCGAGGTCGAGACATCGTACGTAGGTCTCCGCTGCGCTCACCAGGTTCAGGTGCGACTGGAGCACGCCTTTCGAACGCCCTGTCGTTCCCGAGGTGAACATAAGCAACGCAGGGTCTTCCGCACGGCCCTGCACGGGCTCGAGCAGACCGCCGGAGTCACGAACGTCCGAGAGCACGTGTGCGTTCGAATCCTCTGAGATCTTCTCCAGCCACTCCGGCTCGACGAGGACGACGCGCGGTGCGCACTGCGACAGCTGCTTCTCCAGCTCGGGCCGCGTGTACTTCGTGTTCAGCGTGACAGCGACCCCGCCCGCCCGCCACGTCGCGATCAGGCCGACGAGCAGGTCGAGACAGTTCGCGGCGACGAAGGCGACGCGGTCGCCCGGGCCCACGCCGAAGCGTTGCTGCAAGGCGCCGGCCACCTGCTCCGACTCCTCCCAGAGCTGCTCGTACGCAAGAGTTCGCCCGCCGACCTCGGCGGCCGCCGTCGCGGAACCGTGCCGCTGGACGGCGCGCTCGATCAGTTCGCCGAGCGTTTCCGGCTGCGCCGGGTACACGCGCAAGCCGTCGCGCTCGACGACCTCGGCGGCGCGCGGGGGCCATAAGTCCATCGGCGTGTTCTAACGCGAGTAGGCTCCGCCGTCGATGGCGGAGAAGCGGAAAGGCCGACCACTCCGGCCCGGATCGCTGATCGCCGTCCCGACGCCCGCCTCTCCGCTCCTCGACCCGAAGTACCTGGAGAGTAGCTTCGGGTGGCTCGAGGCCCAGGGCTTTCGCGTCCGGCTTACCCAGCATGCGAACATCGGCGCGAGCTTCAAGGCCGGTGCGCCCGAGGTGCGTGCCAGCGATCTGCACGATGCGTTCGCCGATCCGGAGGTGGACGCGGTCTGCCCTCTCGCCGGCGGCCACGCGGGGTCGCAGGTCCTCCCGCACCTCGACTACGACCTGATCGCGGCGCATCCGAAGCCGTTCGTCGCGTTCAGCGAGCTGACCGTGCTGCACGCCGCGCTGGTCGGGAACGCGGGGCTCGTGACCTTCTACGGACCTATGGTGTCCGCGCTCGGCGTGCTCCCCGACTCGACGCGCCGGTCCTGGTTGCAGGCGCTCACGACCACCGCGCCGCTCGGCATCGTCGACGCGGAGGGGACACCGGCGCGGACGGTCGCGCCGGGAGTCGCAGAGGGAGAGCTCGTCGGCGGCACCCTGTCGCTGGTCGACACGCTCCTCGGAACGCCGTTCGAGGTCGACACGCGCGGGAAGATCCTCCTCCTCGAAGACATCGACGAGGAGCCGCCGCGCGTCGACCGCTTCCTGACGCATCTGCGCAACGCGGGGAAGCTGCAGGAGTGCGCCGGGATCTGGCTCGGCGACTTCAAGCGCTGCGTTCCCCGCGAGCAGTGGCCGCTCTGGCAGGGCCACAACCTGACCGTTGAGGAGCTGTTCGACGAGCTGATCGCGCCGCTCGGGATCCCGGCCATGCACGGCCTCCGCATCGGCCACGGCAACGACGTCGTGACGGTGCCGCTGGGCGTGCGCGCGCGACTCGACGCCGATGCCGGACGGATCGAGATCCTGGAGGCCGCACTCACGGACTGACCATCCTCTGTATGAGTGCTGCGCGTCCTGTTCGCGGGCGTGGCCAGCGATGATCTTCGGAACGAGTGGCCTGGCGTTCGGCGGTCGCTGCGACGTCTGATCCGCGCGACCTGCAGTTTTGACCCTTCGAGAAGCGGCCGCCAGCGTGTCGGATGAACGTAACGCGACGTTCTGACGGCGATTCGCCGAAAGCCTCCCGAGAATCCCTAGGCAGAACGACGTTTCAGGATGAGCATCGTTGGAAACGGTCGTCAGCGTCGAAGCGCTCGACGTCGGTGCGGTGAACGAGATGGCCCCCCGCGACAGAAGGTTCACACCGTTTCACCCGGTCTCGTGCGTTCGCGTGATGTCCCTCGCGGGACGGCCTCCGACCATCGTGTGATGGCCGAAGTCGAACGAGGTCTCGATCAGGAGGGAGCGACCATCAAGCGTCCGGGGAGTGGAGGTCTCCTCGAAGGGACCTGAACCGAGTGCACGCGCGCACGGCACGACAGGGAGGGATTCGATGAACGAGGTCTGGCATGGCTCGTCCGCGCTCCGTGTGAGGCTTACGGGATCGACGCGCCGCTAGGAACCTTTCCCCCATGTTCGGACGTCAGCAGGAGAGGGCCGTCCCCTATCCCCGTCGAGAGGGGTCGCTCAGGCAACTCCTGGCCGCGTACAGCGGCCCGCACCGAGCGATACGACCAGCCCGGCGATCGGGCACCGTCGTCGCGCTCGCGATCGCCGTCGACGCCTTCGCGGTCCTCGTCGCCTCCTTCCTGTCGACACGATCGACGCAGCAGGAAGGCCTGGCCGTGCCGTCGGCGGGAGCGATCGTCTCGGTCCTCGTCGTATGGATCGTCTTGCTCGAGGTCCGAGGGTCCGACGACCCCACGCATCTGTCGCCGGAGACGATCCGGCGGGTCGTCGGCGTTGCCGTGATCGCACTGTATGCGTTCATCGCGGCGTCGTACCTGACCCATGGCTGGTTGCCGAGGCGCTGGGTCCTCCTCCAGGTCGCGATCGCGACCCCGGTGGTGATGTTCCTCCGATGGAGCCTCGGCGCGTTCCTCCGCTTCGCGACCAGGCGCGGAGACCTGCGTCGCCGAGCCTTGATCGTGGGCGATGCCGAGTCGGGAGAGCGCCTCGCATCGCGGTTGACGGAGGACCGAGGCGTCGAGGTGGTCGGTTGTGTCGCGACGTGGTCGTCGGAGCCGGCGCCCGGCCTCACCTTCGGTGAGGGTCTCCAACGGCTGATCCGAGCCAGCGGAACCGATGACGTCTACGTGACGTCCGACGTCGCGCGCCTCGATCGTCTCCACGACATCGCGCACGCCGTCCGGCAGACGGGGGCGCAGATGCGGGTCGCGTCAACCCTGCCGGAGATGTGTCCGGCCCGGCTCGACTTCGAGACCGTTCCCGGGGCCACGATGATCGACGTCCGGCCGCTCCGATGCAAGCGCCTGCAACGTTTCGCGAAACGGGCGCTCGACATCGTGTGCTCCTCCACGCTGCTGCTCCTGGGCCTTCCCCTCTTCGCCGTCGTCGCGATCGCGCATCGGATGCAACCGAAGAGCGAACGAGGTTCGACGCTGTTCGTCCAAACGCGCGTGGGCCAGGGCGGCCGGCTGTTCCGCATGTACAAGTTCCGAACGATGACGGCGGACGCGGAAACGAGTCTGAGCCTCATCGCCCAGTTGAACGAAGCGGAGGGTCCTCTATTCAAGATCCGCACGGACCCCCGGATCACGCGGTTGGGTGCTTGGCTGCGACGATGGAGCATCGACGAGCTGCCCCAGTTGTGGAACGTCCTTCGTGGGGAGATGAGCCTCGTCGGGCCGCGGCCGCCCTTGCCCGAGGAAGTCGAGCGCTACGAGCGCGCGTGGCACCGCTACCGGCTCGACGTTCCGCCGGGCATGACGGGCCTGTGGCAGGTGAACGGTCGATCGAGCCTGTCTTGGGAGGACTATCTCCGTTTCGATCTGAAGTACGTGGAGAGCTGGTCGTTCGGGCTCGACCTGTCGATCCTGTTGCGGACGATCCCAGCGGTGTTGAGTAGGCGGGGGGCGAGCTGACGATGCCGGCACCGACCGACGTCGAGCCGATGTCGCGGGCGGGAGGATCCGGCGCGGTTCTCGGCATGCGCGTCGACGCGACAGATCGCATCACAAGCTCGCGCTTGATCATGCGATGGGCCGCCGCCCACGAGTCACGCGTCGTCTGCGCCGCCTCGGTGAACAACGTCATGCAGGCGCGGTCGAACCGGACGTACCTCGGCGCGATGAACCGAGCGGACCTCGTCACCCCCGACGGCATGCCCCTCGTCTGGGCCCTTCGCGGGCTCGGTATGCGCTCGGCGGAGCACGTCCGCGGTACCGACCTCACGCTCGCGGTCCTGGATGCCGCCGAAGGCGAAGGCGTTCCCGTCGGGTTCTTGGGGGGATCTCCGGACGTGCTGGCCGGATTGCTCGGCGAGGTGGCACGGCGGTGGCCGGCCCTGCGCGTCGCGTACGCATGGAGCCCGCCGTTCCGACCGGTTCCGCCCGAGGACGACGACCGGATCGTGGCCGCGATCAACGCGTCGGGGGCACGGATCCTCTTCGTCGGACTGGGGTGTCCGAAGCAAGAGCTGTGGATGCAGGGCCACCGCGAGCGCGTCCGGGCCGTGATGCTGGGCGTTGGCGCGGCCTTCGATTTCCTCGCCGGTTCCAAGACGGAAGCACCCCCGATCATGCAGAGGACCGGGACCGAATGGCTGTTCCGGCTGGCGAGCGAACCTCGCCGGCTTTCCGCGAGGTACCTGCGGCAGAATCCGCGATTCCTCGCGTTGCTCGCGATCCAGCTGACGTCTGCATGGGCGGATCGCAGACGCCGGCCGCGCGGACCGAACCGACGCTCGACAAGGGAGGCGGGATGGCACGACGAGCACTCGTGACCGGTGCAGGCGGATTCATCGGCCACCACATGGTGAAGTTCCTGAAGGCGGAGGGCTACCGCGTGCGCGGCGTCGATACCAAGCTCCCGGAATACGAGGAGAGCGACGCGGACGAGTTCGAGCTGATGGATCTGCGGGAGTGGGAGAGCTGTCGAGCAGCCACCACGGGCATCGACGAGGTCTATCAGCTCGCGGCGGACATGGGCGGGATCGGGTACATCACCGCGTTCCATGCCGACATCGCCAGGAACAACGTGCTGATCAACGCGCACATGCTCGAGGCGGCGTCCCGTAACGGCGTCGAGACCTACTTCTACGCGTCCTCGGCGTGCGTCTACCCGATGTACCGACAGACCTCGCCCGAGGTGACGCCACTCGTCGAGGAGGACGCCTACCCGGCGGACCCCGAAGAGGGATACGGCTGGGAGAAGCTGTATTCGGAGAAGCTCTGTCAGTACTACACAGAGGAGGGACGCATCCGAACCTCCACCGCACGGTTCCACAACATCTACGGTCCGCTCGGGACCTTCGACGGCGGGAGGGAGAAGGCGCCGGCGGCGATCTGTCGCAAGGTGGCCCTCGCCGAAGATGAGGGCGAGATCGAGGTGTGGGGCGACGGCGCGCAGACGCGTTCGTACACCTACGTTGATGACTGCGTCGAGGGCATCCATCGGATCGCGCATTCCGGGCGCTGGGAGCCGCTGAACCTGGGGACGGACGAGCTCATCAGCGTCGACGGGCTCGTCGACCTCGTCTGCGAGATCGCCGGGAAGAGCCTCGCGAAGCGGCACGACGTCACGAAGCCCCAGGGGGTTCGCGGCCGGAACAGCGACAACTCGACGCTCCGCTCCGTCCTCGGATGGGAGCCGGCCACCTCCCTCGAGGACGGGCTGAGCAGGACATATCCGTGGATCGAGGCTCGGCTCGTCGAGGACGGCCGGATCCCGAGTCCCGCCGGCGTCGGTGTTCGGCGATGACGCACGCGATGACGGTCGTCACGACGGATCGGGCCGGGTCGGGGTCGGAGGCGGCCCGTGCCTGAGCGTCTCCTCATCGTCGGCTGGGACGGAGCCGACTGGGAGATCCTGGACGACCTCGTGCGCAGGGGCGCGATGCCGAACCTTCGGGCCATGCTCGAGTCCGGCGCGCGAGGGACGCTCGCGTCGACGATCCCGACGCATTCGTGGGCCGCATGGCCGACGTTCCTGACGGGTCTGCACCCGAGCGGCCACGGCGTCTACGACTTCATCGAACGAAACCCCGCGCGCCCCGATCACCGCGTCCCGGCGTCCTCTCGGTCGATCAGGGCTCCGACGTTCTTGCGACGGATCTCCGACGCCGGGTTCGACGTGCGCGCGGGGAACGTCCCGCTGACGTTCCCGCCGACGCCGCTCAGGGGCCGGATGATCTCGGGGGTCCTCGTTCCCGACGGCACCGAGTTCGTCTTCCCTCCAGCATGGAGGGCGGAGCTTGAGGCGAACGCGCCGTTCCCCGTGAACGGCCTCGGGTGGCAACTCTTCGAACGGCGTCAACGAGCGCTCCTACGCGAAGCCCTCGAGCTGATCGAAGCGCGCACCGCGTCGTTCGAGCTGCTCCTGCAGGGGGAGTGGCAAGTGGGCGTCTGCGTCTACGTGGAACCCGACCGGCTCCAGCATCCCTTCGGAGCCTACGTCCTGCCTTCGCATCCGGCTCATGAACGCCTCGCGGATCGGCCGATCGCCGACGACCTGCGAGCGGTGTACAGCGCGCTCGATCGAGCCCTCGACCGGCTTGCCTCGGCGAGCGGGAACGACACGACCGTGGTGCTGATGTCGGATCACGGCTTCCGACCGATCACGCGCGTCGCGGACACGAACGCGGTGCTCGAGCACGTTGGCTTCGCGAAGCGGCACGCGGGCGCGCCCGTCCGCGCGGCGCTCCGTCGATCGAAACGTCTGCGCGGCGCGACACGCACCAGCTTCGGACGAGCGTTGGCGCGCGCGATCCGCCCCGTCTCGGGCGTGACACGTGCGTCGACGCGGGCGTACGAGAGCGTGGCGGGCGGAGGCATCTCGATCGCGCTCGAGGGGCGAGAACGGCACGGAACGGTTCCGGCGAGTGCGTATGAGTGCGTCCGGTCAGAACTCGCAGAAGCGCTCCTCGGGTACCGGGACGCGGAAACGGGAAACCGGATTGTCGCCGAGGTCCTCACGAGAGAGGACCTCCCGCCGGGGCCGTACGACCCACTCGCCCCCGACCTCATCGCGATCCCCGCGCCGCTCTGGGCCTTCGGCAACACCGATGCGATCTCATCGGCCACGAACTGGCCGACCGGCTCACATCGCCGATCGGGCGTACTCCTCGCGAGCGACGGCGTGTCCGGGCACGACCTCGGCGAGCGCTTCGTCGGGGACCTGGCGCCGACGGCGCTCGCCTTCTGCGGACTGAGCGCTGACGGATTGGACGGCGAGGTGATCGACCCCCTGGTCGGATCGCCCCACTTGCGTGGCGGCGCACGCCGCGCTTCGGAACCCCCAGGTGCCGACCCCGTGGAACCGAGCGCGCGGGAGAACGAGGAGATGATCCAGCGATTGCGGGAGCTCGGCTATGTCGACTGACGAGGCCGCCGTGATGCGGCGGCGCGACCGGCTTCACTCACGAGACCTCCTCGCCGCGCTCCGCGTGCCGGAGATCGCGCCCAAGACGAGTCCCTTCGACCCCGGCTACGATCCGCACACGCTCGCCGGCCATCTCGAGCAGAGCGCGCACCTCATGGAGATCCTCAAGATCTCTATGGCGTGCTGGATCGTCGCGGATGAGCGTTCGACCCTGGAGAAGATCGCCGCGGCTCACGAGCACGACCTTCCGGTCGTGACGGGCGGCGGACCGTTCGAGGTCGCCGTCGCGCAGGGCCAACTCGAGCTGTACCTCGATCTCTGCGCCGCGCTCGGGTTCAGTCGCATCGAGTGCGGAGAAGGCTTCACCGATCTCACGGAGGAGCCGGCCTCGATCGTTCGCAGGGCAACGGCGCGCGGCCTCGGTGTGCAGTTCGAACTCGGGAAGAAGCATGGAGGCTCCTTCTCCCGACACGAGGTGGACCGTCTGCTGGCCCAGGGCGAACGTTGGTTGGACGCCGGGGCGGTCCAGCTGATCATCGAGGCTCGAGAGAGCGCTCGGTCGGTCGGGCTGTTCGGCGAGGACGGCGCCTTCCGCCCCGACCTCGCCGATCGATTCATCGACGCCTTCGGCTTCGATCGCGTGGTGTTCGAGGCGCCGACGAAGCCCAGCCAGTTCGCCCTGCTCGACCACTTCGGGCCCATGGTTCGCCTCTGCAACATCCGGTTGGAGGAGCTCCTGCGTGTCGAGATCTACCGACGGGGACTCCACTCCGACGCGTTCTCTCATGAGAACCTTCGGCCACCGCGGCCTCCGGCGCCCGCGGCTCTTCGAGGGTCCGGCCGTGGCTAGCTCCGTCCGGATCGAGGTCCACGCCGGCGCGGTACCGGACCGCGGCTCGGGCGACGTGGTCGTCGTCGTCGACGTGATCAGGTCGAGCACGACGGCGATCTCCGGGATCGTTGCGGGACGCCGCTGCTTCCCCGTCCCGACGCTCGAGGCGGCGCAGGAGGTCGCTGCGAGACACCCGGATGCTCTGCTCGTCGGCGAACTCGGAGGTCGGATGCCGTACGGGTTCGATCTGGACAACAGTCCGGCGCTGCTCACGGGCCAGACCGACGTCGCCCGAGCGTTCGTCCTGCTCTCCACGTCCGGAACCCGCGTGATGCACGACTCCGCTCGCGGCCGTCGCGTCTCTGTAGCATGCCTGCGGAACGCGGCGGCGCAGACGAGGGATCTGTTGCACCGCGGCGACTCCGTCGTCCTGGTCGGCGCGGCCACTCGCGGGGAGTTCCGTGAGGAAGACCAGCTGTGCTGCGCGTGGATCGCTGCCACCCTCATCCAGGCGGGCTTCGAGCCCGTCGGCATGACGACCGACATCGTCCGTCGATGGAGCGGCTCACCCGTCGAGGCGATCCTGGTCAGTAAGAGCTGCCGGTACCTGGCCGATGTCGGTCGCTCGGACGATCTCGCGTTCGTTCTCTCGCACGTCGACGACGTCGACGATGTCTTCGAGGTTCAGGGACCCGAGCTCGTCCCGGTGGGCCGGGCAACCACCGCCCAGGACCGCCTCCGGGTCGCCGGGTGATGTCGAGGAACGGGCGCCGGACGGGCGCGGAGGTCCCGATCGTCGTGTTCAAGACGAAGCGGGGTCGATGCGCCGCGTTGGGTGTGCTGCGCACGCTCGGACGACTCGGCCACGAGATCTACCTCGTGTACAGCGATCCGCGTGATCCCGTCTCGCGTTCGCACTACGTCCGAGAGCGCCTGTGGTGCGACCGCCTCTCGCGACCGGACGACGCCGGCATCGAGTGGCTGCGGAACGTCGGGATGAGGATCGGTCGCAGACCGATCCTCATCCCGACGGACGATGTCGCGACGATCGCCGTCTCGGATTTCAGCGACGGTCTCATGAAGTCGTTCCGATTCCCCTTGCAACCGAAGGGTTTGGCGCGGTCCCTCTCGAACAAGCGCAGACTCCACGAGCTCGCGCAGCGCCTGGGCGTGCCGGTTCCTCGGGCCGTGTTCCCCCGATCGATCGAGGAGGTCGAGACGTTCCTCGAGCACTCGCGCTTCCCGGTGGTGGTGAAGAGCTCCGACCCCGTGCTGCTCGCCGATCGTTCAGCGGCGCGCAGCGTGTCGATCCTGGGATCTCGGCGCGAGACGATCGACTACTACCGGATGGCGGAATCGCAGGAAGCGCCGAACCTCATGATCCAGGAATACGTTCCTGGCCCTCCGGAAACCGTGTGGATGTTCAACGGTTACTTCGATGAGCGATCGGAGTGTCTGTTCGGGGCGACGGGCCGGAAGATCCACCAATTCCGGCCCTACACCGGCCCGACCACGCTCGGCGAGATCGTGCCGAATCCGATCGTCGCTGATACGGCGGTGCGGCTGGCCCGCGACCTCGGCTATCGAGGCATCATCGACATCGGGTTCCGTTTCGACGAACGGGATGGGCGCTACAAGCTCCTCGACGTGAACGCACGGATCGGCGCGACGTTCCGTCTGTTCGCGGGCACGAACGGGATGGACGTGGCCAGGGCGATGACCCTGGATCTCACGGGCCGGCCCGTACCGTCGTCGGTCGTCAATACGGGGCGCAAGTGGCTCGCGGAGACGACCGAGCTGCCCGCCGCCCTGACGTACTACCGGGACGGGCTGATCGGACCCACGACCTGGGTCCGATCGATGAGAGGCATCGAAGAGGTCGCATGGTTCGCTCGAGACGATCCGTTCCCCGCCATCGTCGCGTACCGCGACGCGGTGCGACCGTCGATGCGCCGTCGCGCGGGCGAAGCCCCACCGGACGGGCTGTCGAACGAACACGCGCCTGATGTCGGTCCGGTCGACACGGAAGCTGCCGACGGTCCGACATCCCAAGCGACCGTCGATGCGTTCTTCGACGAGGCCGCCGGGTATTGGGACGATCTGTACGAACAGGAGACGACGTACGGCGAGATCCACCGGCATCGCCTTCGCCTCGCGCTCGCGTGGCTCGAGCCGTTCCTCGGGACGGCCGGCGATCGAGCGTTGGACGTCGGCTGCGGTGCCGGACATCTGGCCGTCGCCCTCGCGACACGGGGTCTCCAGGTTTCGGCGGTCGACCGTGCTGCGGCGATGGTCGAACGGACCGCCCGCAACTCGGCTTCCGCGGGTGTCGGCGAGGCGGTCCGTCCTTCGGTCGGCGATGCGGTCGACCTGCGGTTCCCCGACGAGACCTTCGCGCTGGTCGTTGCGCTCGGCGTCCTCCCCTGGTTACGCGAACCGGAAGAAGCCTTGGTCGAGATGGCACGGGTCCTTCGCCCGGGGGGCGCGCTCATCGTGAACGTCGACAACCGGCTCCGGATGGATCGCCTGATCGATCCCGTCATGAACCCCGCCTTCGCACCACTGAAGGGGCCGGCGAAACGCCTGGCGGAGGCGCTCGGCGTGCGACGCTTCCCCGAGGGCCTTCGACCGAGCCCCCGCGTGGGATCCGCGTCGGCGTTCGATCGTGCGCTCGCTCGGACCGGGATCGAGAAGCTGACCGGGATCACGTTCGGCTTCGGCCCCTACACCTTCATGGGACGTCGCCTGCTCTCGGAGGCGGCGAGCCTCCGCGTGCACCGATGGATGCAGCATCGGGCCGACGCGGGGATGCCCGTGATCCGATCGATCGGCTCCCAGTACATGGTCCTCGGGAGGAAGCCGGATCAGCGGTCGGCGGATCGCGATGGACGAGCATGAACGGGCCGGAAGTTTCCCTAGGTACCGCCGCCTGGTACGGGGACGACGACCTGACGATCACGTTCCCTCGTGGATGGGACGTCGCGGTCCACCGTCCTCGGACGCCGACGCCACTGACCGATCGCGATATCGCGGCCGCGCTCGACGCGCCCGTCGACCAACCTCCGCTGCGTGTGGTAGCTCGAGGTAGTCACAGGCCGGTGGTGATCGTGGACGACCTCACGCGTCCGACACCAGCCGACATCGTCTTGCCACACGTGCTCCGACAGTTCGAGGAAGCGGGGATCGAGCGGCGCCGTGTCACGATCGTCGTCGCGAGCGGTTCACACGGCCCGCCCGATGCGACACAGCTCGCGAAGAAGGTCGGGAACGATATCCTCGGCGACTGCCGGGTCGTCGCGCACGATCACACACGGAACCTCGTTCGCACGGGACGCACCTCGATCGGGACGCCGATCCTCGTGAACGCCGACGTCGCCCGGAGCGACCTCGTCGTCGGGATCGGAGGCGTCTACCCACAACATAGCACCGGGTTCGGAGGCGGCTCGAAGCTCGTCATGGGTGTCCTCGGAGAGAAGTCGATCGTGGCGTTGCACTACCGGCACCGAGGTATGGAAGGTTCGTACCAGGTCGACAACTCGTTCCGTCGCGATCTCGATGAGATCGCGATGCAGATCGAGATGCGCACGGCCGTGTCGATCCACGTCGATGAGCGACGCCGTCTGGTCCGGATCGTGTCCGGCGATCACCTGCGGTATTTCGCAGACGCGGCGGCGTTCTCGCTCGGTGCGTACGCTGCCCCGCCTCCGACGGGTGCCGACGTGGTGATCGCGAACGCCTACCCGATGGATGTCTCCCTCACGTTCGCGCACAGTAAGGGGATCGGGCCGCTGCTCCTGGGCCGATCCGCCGCGACGAGGGTGATGCTCGCTGCGTGCTCGGAGGGGGTCGGTCACCATGCCGTGTTCCCGATCGCGGACCGTCCCTGGGTCCAGGCGCCGCGAGCTTTGGTGCGCACCGCGCGCTGGCGACCGGGTGAGGTTCCTCGAAAGGTGGGGCGGCGGCTCCGGACGGCCGTACGCTCGCTGAGCTCCCCAGCCGGCGACCGTGAGCCCCATGAGGGCACCGCCGACCGTCCGATCGGCGGCCGTCCCATCTGGCTCGTCGGACCCGCGAGAGCGTTGCCGGAAGGGATCCGCGGGATCCATCCGCTGGTGTCATGGGAAGAGGGGGTCTGTCACATGGTGGAAGAACAGGGGAAGGATCGGCCGTTGTCGGCCGCCGTCTACTCGTGCGCGCCGCTCCAGACGATCGCATCCGTTGGAGGCATCGATGTCTCGGACGACTGATCCCTCCCGGAGGACGGACGGCCCGCGGTGGTCAGACGAGCGGACCGGCATGTCGCGACGGGCGGGTCGGACCGTGGGACTGTGTGCCGTGGTCGCCTGCATGATGACATCGCTCCCCGGGATCCCCGGACGCGCTGCCGCGACCACACCGAGGCCCGTCCCGCACCGCGCGTCGGGGCCGGGTCACGTTCCCGGGCACGTCCTCGGGGAGGTGCTGGTCCGTTTCCGGGCGGGGACGAGTCCGCACGATCAGGCGACGATCAACCGAGCGGTCGGAACGACCGTTCGGCATCATCTCCTCCTGCCGAGGACGTTGCTCGTCGACGTCCACGGACACCAGACGGTGCAGGGCGTGATCGGTCGATACGAGCGGCATCCGTCGGTGCTCTACGCGGAGCCGAACTCCATCGCCGAGATCGCGGCGGTCCCGAACGATCCGTTCTTCGGCAAGCAGTGGGCGCTGCGCAACGTCGGACAGAAGGTCAATGGGACCACCGGAACGGCCGGGAGTGACACGCATGTCGTTCCGGCGTGGGACACGACGACGGGGAGCAGCGCCGTCACGGTGGGTATCGCCGACACCGGCGTCGACATCGCTGACCCCGATCTCGCCGGGAACACTTGGACGAACCCGGGAGAGATCCCGGCCAACGGCGTCGACGACGACAACAACGGCAAGATCGACGACGTCAACGGCTGGAACTTCGTCGGCCGGAGCAACGCCATCGCGGACGACGTGTGGCACGGCACCTTCATCGCCGGCGTCATCGGCGGCGTCGGGAACGACGGGTACGGTGTCACGGGTGTCGACTGGCGTGTCGGGCTCGCGTCCCTCAAGGTGTGTTCGCTCGTCGCCATGACGAAGAACGTGCCTCCCGCGCTCTGTACCGCGGCGAACCAAGCCGACGCGTTCACGTACGCCGGCGTGATGGGCATGCCGGTGGTGAATGCCAGCTTCAACGCCGGGTCGTACAGCAACACCGTCTTCAACGCGATCGCCTCGGCACCGAACACGCTGTTCGTGACGGTCCCCGGGAACGCGAAGAAGAACGTCGATACGGCGAAGCAGTACCCGTGTGACTATGCGCTCTCGAACATCATCTGCGTCGCCGCGACGGACCAGAACGATCAGCTGGCGAGCTTCTCGAGCTTCGGCCCGACGACGGTGGACCTCGCGGCCCCCGGGGTGAACATCTACAGCACGTATCCGTTCGAGCGTCGGCTCTTCGACAACCTGACGAGCGACATCACCGGCCGGTGGACGACCGGGGGAAGCGGGACCATGTGGGCGCGCGTGTGCACCACGACGACGGCGTGCGTCCTCACCGACAGCCCGGCCGGGAATTACGTGAACAACGAGGACACATGGATCCAGACGGCGCAGCCGGTCGATCTTGGCGCGTGGACGGCGTGCCAGGTGCAGTACACGTTGAAGGGGACCGTGCTCGCCGGCGATGGCCTCGTCGTGTCCGCATCGGGCGACGGGGTGACATGGTCACGCCTGGCGCAGTGGACAGGTTCGGTCTCCAATTCGCCACAGGCGACCTACAACATGAACGGCTTCGACGGTGATCGGTCGGTGCTCCTACGGTTCGAGCTGGTCTCGGACGGATCGTCCACTGCGGACGGCGTCAGCCTCGACAACATCGCGATCGTGTGCCAGCCGGCGCCCGGCACCTACGCAGGCTCGAGCGCAGAATACGCGTTCAAGAACGGCACCTCCTTCGCCGCCGCCTACGTATCTGGCGCGGCTGCCCTCCTGAAAGCGGCGAGACCATCCGCGACGATGGCGCAGATACGAGACGCCCTCCTGAACGGCGTCGACCACCTTTCCTCGCTTTCAGGCAAGGTCGTGACCGGAGGACGGCTCGATGTGGCGGGTTCGCTCGCGGCGATGGGATGAGCAGGACCGAGGTCGTGGGCGTCGATGGCGGGGCTCACCGTCCGATGCCGAAATGCGTCGACGTCGCTCGCGGAACCCCTCCGGCCCAGTCGATCTCGAGGTACCCGTGACGGTTCTGCGCGAGGCCGGGGATCGTCGCGACCACCCGGTTGCTCCGCGTATCGATCACGGCGCCGGAGTCGCCGACGAGGACGTATCGACCCGTGATGCTCGTGAGGACCCAGCCGTCCTTGAGGCAGTCATACGCGCACGGTGTCTCCGCTCCGGTCGGCCCGGGGATCGAGATCGTCTTCAGGTGGGCCGGCCGATCGGTCGCCGTCCAGACCTGGATCGTGTGCGTCGGCGCGTCGAGGACGTAGACCCTGCTCCCATCATGCGACAGCGAGATGCCGTGCGACGGTGCCGTCGGCTTGAACCAGGACGGAACCGGACCGAACCTCCGGCTCGCGATCACGGCGCCGGTCTTGACGTTCGCGACCGAGAAGCCTCGGTAGTCCGTCCACGTGATGTACGCGCGTGTGTCGGCCGCGTTCACCGTGAATGGACGGACACCCGGACTCCGGCTCGGGGACGGGCCGACCCTGCGAACGGTCCCGTTCGTGAGGTCCTTGACGAACAGGTACCGGCTCGTCCGACCACCCATGTAAACGCGGCCGTGATGACAGATCGTGTTGTGCGGGTGGCCTCCGCCCGTGAGCGTCCCGATCACCTTCCCGTCGCTTTGCCGGAGGGTCTTCCACTGCGCTCCGGCGGCCTGTTCGCCCGTCGGCATGTAGATCTTCCCGCTGCAGGCCGCGAGTTGATCGACGCCGAACGGGTACGAGCGGTCCCACGCGACGGTGTCCGTGACCAGGTTCCACTTCAGAAGCCTTCCGCGGCCGTGCACGCCGCCATCGCCTCCGTGCGCGATGAACAACGAGTGCCCAGAGGGACTCGCGTCGACGCCGCGCACGCCATCCAATGTTCGCGGCATCGAGTATCGCGCGACGGGTTGCCACGTTCCGAAGCGGAAGACGCGAAGTGATCCGTTCGCCGCGATGTACAGGTACCTGCCCCGCGGAAGTCGATGCGCGGACGCCGTCGGCACGGATGCGACCAGGGCGAGCGCGATGAGCACGCAGGACGAGAAGACGACGACGGAGCGCGCGACGCGCGCGCGCTTCGATGGCGCCGCGGTCATCCGTCCTGAGAACGCGATCCGACCGGGTGCGGGCGCGGCGGCACCGGGGTAGGGATCGAGCATGCGCCGAGCCTACACAACTGAGGGTCCCTTCTCATCGCAACGATCCGCGATCCGAGATCGCGCTCGCTCTGTCTGGCTTACGACGCAGAGCTACGTCGGTCAGTACCCGGGCGCATTCTTACCGTACGCGCGTCGCCGGTTCGGCCCAGACTACGACGGGATGCCCGTCGTCGTGGCCCCCGGCACGGAAGCGGTGATCGAGGGGTATCCTCGTTCGGGCAATACGTTCGCCGTCGCGGCCTTCCGTCTCGCGCAGCACCGTCCGGTCCAGCTCGCGCACCACGTGCATGCCCCCGCGCAGGTCCTCGAGGGCCTCCGACTGCGCCTTCCCGTGATGGTGTTGATCCGTCGACCGGACGATGCGGTGCTCTCGACCGTGATCCGCGCTCGCGTCGGCATCGAAGCGGCTCTCCGCATGTACATCCGCTTCTATGAACGGATCCTCCCCCGGCGTGACGAAGTCGTCGTCGCTCCATTCACGACGGTGATCCAGGATTTCGGTTCGCTGATCGTGGAGATGAACGCGCGATACGGCACGGCGTTCGAGGTGTTCAACCACGACGCGGAGAACGAGCAACACGTCTTCCGTTCGATCGAAGCCCGGGGACGCCGAGACGCATCCTTGCAGCATCGCGACCACGAAGAGGGGGTCGCGCGGCCGTCGGCGGCGAGGGAGGCGCGGAAGCGAGAGCTTCGGGAACGGTACGCGACGGAGGCCCCGCCACGCCTCCGTGCGACTGCCCAGCGCCTGTATCTCGCCTTCGTTGGAGACGACGGATGACCCTTCGTGGATCGAAGCGATGACGAGTATCACGTCCCGCGTCGCGCGAGGCGTCCGGATCGCGGGCAAGGACATCCGATACGCCCTTCGCAGCCGTGCGTCGGTGCATCCGATGTACCTCAGGTTCGCGCAGCATGGAGAGCACCGCGATGAGGTGCTCGGTGACGGAACGGCGATCGTGATCGACGGGTTCCCACGGTCGGCGAACACGTTCGCCGCGATCGCGTTCCAGATGGCGCAGGGCACCCCCGTCCGGATCGCGCACAACCTCCACTCAGCCGCGCATCTGGCGGCGGCCGCTTCCCGTGGGCTCCCGACGATCGTGTTGATCCGGGATCCGACCGATGCGGTGCTTTCGGAAGCGATCCGGGAGCAGCCGGTCTCGCTCAAGACGGTGCTCGCCGCCTACTGCCGCTTCTACGAGACGGTGGATCCGTGGCTCCCGAACATGACCGTCGGGGAGTTCTCGCAGGTCACCCACGATCTGGGGGCCGTCATCCGCGAGATGAACCGGCGTTGCGGGTCCGCGTTCCGCCCGTTCGACGCCGATGCCCGCTCGACGAGCGATGTCTTCCGCTTGATCGACGAGCGGGAGCGGCGTCCTGCCGTGAAGGCGGTGGACGAGTACCTGGCCGGGAAGACGTCGCTCGACGCCGTCTGGGCCACGTACCGCGATCTGGACGGGCGAGGCGAGCCGTCGACGGTCCCGGAACGGTCCGTTCCTCGTCCGTCCGCGGTGCGGGCCGAGCTCAAGGCCGAGCTCCGCCATGAACTGGAGGACCCGGCACTCATGCCGCTCCGCGAGCGGGCCGACCGCGCGTATCGCTGCGTCGTCCAAGGACGACACACGCTCGACGGGTCCCGGTGATGACCTGGGATCGTCGGTCAGGACCTCAGGCCAGGCGACGCTCCGGAGGCGGAACGCCTACGCCGTACCCGTAGCGCCGCAGGAACGGGAGCGCCAGGGTCGTGCTGATCGATCGATCGAGCAGCGATTGCTTGCGCAACCACTCGTCGTCCAGCTGGATCGTGATCGTGTCGTGCGTGAAGCGGACGGGGTTCCCCGAGACGGTGTGGTTCGTGCCGATCGCCGCCGTCGTCTGGTCGACGAACGAGCCTGTCGACGTATCCTCGCCCATCACCTCGGCGATCCATCTGATCGTGTCCCGCGGGCGAACGACGAAGTCCTCGTAGCGGAGGAACATCGACCGCCCTCGCGGAACGGCACGCCTGACCCGTTCGGCGGCGAGGTTCCAGAGCACCCAACCGCTCGCGCTCTTCACGGGACCGTGTCGTGGCATCGCGCTGCGATACCTCGTATCCGGTTCGGGTTTCGGCCGCCGGCCCATCGAATAGGCGATGGCTCGAGGATCCCTGACGAGGTGCAGGATGTAGGGGTCGACGTCCGGCAACAAGGTCGTCAGCGCGGCGCTCGAGGGACGCTTCGACGAGTCGACCACCACGCGTGCGCCTGAGACCTCGGCGATCTCTCGATAGATCGCCCCCAGCAACGAGAGATGTGACGTGAGGTCACGACCTCCGGTGCGCAGGATGCGCCATGTTTGGCGAACACGAAGTTCCTTCTTGCGGATCCGCATCGCCGCCGCGATCTCTGCAGGTCCGGGCATGCGCCCGTACACACCTTCGACGACCTGCTGCCACACGGGACATCGGGTGATAGGTCGACCGCACCCGCACAGTCGGCCTTCCAGGAGCCCGCGCTGCCAGAGGTAATCGAGTTCGCCGGCGGCGAAGAATCCCTCGACGCCGTTCAGCAAGAGGTCCAGAACGGTGCTCCCGCTTCGATCCCATCCGGTCACGAACAGCAACTTGACCGGATCAGCAGCCATACCTGGTCCCTCCGGGATCGGTGGCGGACTTTCGGATGCACTTCAGGATCGTCGCGTTACGGGAACCATACCTTCGAAGGCTGCGGAACCGGTCCTCGCATGGCACACGCTCGTGGCGTCCAGGAGGAGCGGTACACCGAAAGCGCAACACGGGTGAGCGTGCGCGAGGGTTCGTCGTTGTTCCCGTCGACTCCGCTTCATCGACCACAACGCTGATTGAGTCCCTCGCAGCTCATCTCGCCCACCAGCCATCGATCCGTCAGATCCGACTCAAGCGATGATGTCCGAACGAGCGATATGCCAAACGTGATCGATCGAGTCGCCGGTCGAGAGCGCGACACCTCGACGATAGGGCAGCTCACCTCCTCGACATCGCGATGGGCGATCTCTTGATGTCGGGTGACGTATCGCGACCAACGGCTCGAGCGAACGACCTGCAGCTCCTGTGCCGCGACGGATCCGTCGACGCCTCGAAGAGAAAGCTGAGCCGGGCGTTCGCGGCGTTGCCCTCAGATCCGCTTCGCGCAGGGTTCGAACGCCCTCGGCCCCAAAGTCTCTCATCAACGGCCTTCCGCCGGACCGCTTCGGTCGGGCTTCCGCGAGAGGTGGTCGGCACCTTGGGATGCGTGCACCGCACGGAACATGCCCGCCGTGACGCACTTGGCGGCGGCGCGTCTCGTCGCTGGTTCTCCCACCCGGGCTCGATACTGGTGCTCCGACCACCGAACTTGCAACGAGGCGAACCGGCCGCTATCTCTTTGAGCTGCCCCGAGCCCGCGACGAGAGGGGAGATCATGAACGATCGGTCTTGGTGCAGGCGCGCCCGTACGACGGTTCCCACGAACGGAACCCGTCGGCCGACGGCGCGGCGTCCGTGGATGATCGGCGCGGTCGGGCTCGCGACCGCCGTCGCCGCCTCGCTGCTCGTCGGTCCGTTCGCCGCAGCCCCCGCGCATGGTGCGACGTCGTGCACCGGGGTCCAACTACGTCCGGGTGCCAGCATCCAGCATGCGATCGCGTCGAAACCCGGTGGCACGACGTTCTGTCTCGCCGACGGGACGTACACGACGAAGGTCGTGCTCACGCCGAAGAACAGCGATCGCTTCATCGGTGTGTACCAAGACGGCACGCCGCCGAACATCGCGAACACCGGTACGGGGGGGGTCTTCAAGGGCGGTACCAACGTCGTGATCCGTGGCCTCGGGATCGGGCCGAGCGCGACTTCCGGAGTGGCGCCGGGCACCGGCTCGACGATCCGCGGCAACCGGATCCACGGCAACCGGTTGTGCGCGATATCGACGGCCGCAAACCATCTGACGATCTTCGGGAACGAGATCGATCACAACGGAACGCTAGGCAATCATGGGCGTGACTGCTCCGGTGCCATCAACGTGCACGGCATCGATGGGAAGGACTCCGGCGCGTACAACGTCGTGAGCAGCAACACGATCCACGACAACGCGGGGCACGCGATGCACGTGGACTGCGACGGACACGACAACACGTTCTCTGGGAATCACGTCTTCGGTAACGCCGGCATCGCGATCGCTGATGAGACGAGCTACGGCGACCGGTACACGCAGAACGTCGTCCACGACAACGGGTTCGGATGGTCCGTGTACGCGATCGACATCCTCGACTCGATCGGGACGACCGTGAACGGCAACACGGTGAACCACAACTACCGTGCGGTGAACGTCTGGGCCGACCATCGCGCGAGTCTCCGTAGCCCGAAGGCCGGTCTAGGTTGCGCGAACATCAGCCTGTCCGGCTATCACCCCTCGAACATCACGATCAGCAACAACACGTTCTCCCTGCCGCAGCGCGCGGGGTTCGCTCCGAGCGGCGCGGTGCCGCTCTCGGCGGCACACTTCGACTACAACTGTTGGGGCGCAGGCGTCGCGGGGACGAACTGGAGGCTGCCGTCGGACGCCACGGCGACCTGGGCGCAGTGGCGAGGGGCAGGGCAGGACCCGCACGGGAGGAACCAGAAGCTTCCGTGCTGATCGCGGTGTCGCAACGGCGAGGCTCCGCGAAGTCGGTCCGAAGAGCCAGACGGCTCCCGTGCTGAGCTGGCCGATCATCGTGAGGGGGGCGCGAACTCGTCCGGCGTGAGCGACGCGGATGCGCGGGTGGGATGAACGGAATGCTACGTGAGAACGACCACCCGGCGAACGTCGACCGGCCGCCTCGGTGACGTTCGCCAAGAGGGGTTCGAGGCGGCGTTTGACGGATCGAGAGATCACCGTTGCTCTTGCGGTCTTGGTCTCGGCGGGCTGTTCGCGATCCGGTCACCCGCAACGCAGCCACATATCGTCGGCACCCGCTTAGCAGGGCCTCGCTGTTAGGTTTGAGCGCAGTCCGATACGAGGCCCCGTCCCCGGGGCGGAAAGCGGCGTCATGGTCCGACACCTCGCGCTCACCAGGGTTGCCTCCACCGACCGTTCGAACGGGTCGCGTTGCCCGCTCCGATGCGACGGGCGCGTCCGGTGACGTCCGTCGCGTCCCGGCAGACCAGACCCGACCGGGCGTCGAGCGGGGACCTTTCGCTCCTCGCGCGCGGGGGCATGATCAACCTCGCCGGAGGCGTGATCTACGGCATCTGTGGATTCCTCATCGTCGCGGTCGTCGCGCGCGGGTTCAAGGCATCGGGCGCCGGGTTGTTCCTCGAGGGTGTCGCCCTGTTCAACATCTCCACCGACGTCTTGGTCCTGGGCGCCGACGTCGGCCTCGTCAAGTTCATCTCCGCACATCGCGCCGTCGCCACCGGTCCAGGCCCGAGGAACATGCTCACAGTGGCGTTGATCCCGATCGGATCGATCGCCTTGGCCGTCGCTGCGGTCGGCTGGCTCGCGATGCCACGGCTCGCGACCGTCCTCGGTCACGGGACCGTCGACCCCGGCACCATCACCGCGTATCTCCGCGTCTTCGTGGTGGCGGTCCCCATCTCCGTCGTGTACACGGCGGCCATCGCTGCGACCCGTGGCTTCGGCACGATGGTGCCCGCCGTCGAGGTCGACCGGATCGGGAAACCCCTCCTCCAGCTGGCTCTCGTCGTCGGGGTCGTCGCCGCGGGTTTCGGGACGACGGCGCTCGCGCTCGCCTGGACCATCCCCGTCGCGATCGGCTGCGCCGCGGCGTTCGTCTGGCTCACCGTCCTCCTGCGACGGTTGGACCGATCCATGGGCAGCCTGACGCACGATGGCCGTTCCCTCGCCGAGCCCTTCTGGAGGTTCGCCGCACCACGTGGACTCGCGAGCGTGTTCCAGGTGATGGTGCTGTGGCTGGATACCCTCCTGCTCGGGATCCTACGTTCGCCCAGCGAGGCCGGCATCTACAGCGCCAGCTCTCGCTATCTGCTGATTGGCGCCTTCTTCCTGACCGCGATCAACCAGGCGCTCGCGCCTCAGGTCGGAGCGCTTCTCGCCGCGAACGAACGACGACGAGCCCAAAGCGTGTATCAGAGCGCCACGTGGTGGATCGTCGCTGCCACCTGGCCGATCTACCTCACGATCGTGATCTTCGCGCCCCTCGCGCTCAAGGTGTTCGGTGCGGGGTTCGAACAGGGCGCGCCCGTCCTCGTGATCCTCGGGATGGCCGCCTTGGTCGCGACGGCCACCGGCTCCGTGGATTGGGTGCTCCTGATGGGCGGAAAGAGCACATGGAACCTGATGAACACGGCGATCGCCCTCGTCGCCAACGTGGCGCTGAACCTGCTCTTGATCCCGCACTACGGCATGGTCGGTGCGGCGACGGCGTGGGCCGTGAGCATCATCCTGAACAACGTCCTACCCACGATCGAGGTCAGGCTCCTGATGGGCCTCAGTCCGTTCGGCCGGGGGTTCCCCATCGTCGTCGGCTCCTCGCTCGTCTGTTTCGGGGTCGTGGGGGCCGGGATCCGGCTCCTGCTCGGCCCCTCCCTGGCCGCGCTCGGGATCTACGTCGTCCTCGCAACGGTGCCGTACCTGATGCTCATGAGACGGTTCCGCGACATGCTGCACATGCGCTTCTTGGTCCAGGCGATCACGAGGGCGGGCCGAGCCTGATCCCGGCGCCCGTCATGCGGCCCGTGCCGAGGCGGACCGAACCAGGCCGCGATACAGGCTCTCGGCCCGACGCAGGTACGCTCGTTCGCTGAGCTCTTCCTCGAAGATGCTGCGGCACCTGTCCTGCAGCGCAGGGAACCGTTCGGCCGCGTCGGACAGGGTCGAGGACAGGTCGTCCGCCCACGTCGTCGCCATCCCCGTCCCATCCTCCGCGACCATCGCCGATACGACGTTCGGCTTCCATGCGAGGACGGGCAGTCCCGTCGCCATCGCCTCGGCGTACACGACCGGAAAGGACTCGAAGCACGGGCTCGGGAACACGAGACCGGCGGCGGTTCGCATCAGATCGATCGCCCGCTCCCTCGTCTGGAGGCCGAGCACGTCGATCCGCTTCCCTCGCGCAGCCCGCTCGACCGCGGCCCGTTCTGGTCCGTCCCCGACCACGACGAGCCTCGGTCCCCGTGGCCACGCCTCCGCCAGCTCGACGACCCCCTTCTCTCGCCCGAGCCGCCCGACGAACAACCAATGGTCCGCGGCGACGTTCGGGTCCCGTCTGCCCGGGTCCGCCTCTTCATCCAGGAAGTTCGGCCAAACCTCGAGCTTTCGATCGGAGACGCCGTACCGCTCGTAGATCGTCTTCGCATGGTGACTCTGGACGATGATCTTCTCGGCCAACCGGAGGACCGGCTGCGCGGCCGGGGCCCGTCGTGTCGTGATCGCGAGCGGCACGGTGGCCAGCTTCGAGTCGCGGTAGCAGGCGAAGCGAACGGCTGCGGCGGATCCGTCATCCGGGCAGCGGGTGCAGACCCGTCCGTCCCGGAAGAGCAGGCCGTTCGCGCAGATCGTTCGGAAGTTGTGGAGCGTCGCCACGAACGGTGTGTCGAGCGAGCGGAGCCAGCGCTTGCCCCAATTCGGGAACAGGTTGTGGATATGGACGACGTCGGGCTCGAAAGCTTGGATCTCGGAGAGCGGTGAGCGCCCGAGTCCCGACGAAACGCGGAGTGCCGACGTCAGCGGGTACAGCGCGTTCGCCTCGAGCTCGTCGGTCCGTGCCGCGAAGAGCCCGACCTCGTGACCGGCGCGAAGGAGCGAGCGCATCTCGGTCTCGACGACGGCGTTCTCGCCGCTCGGGACGCGGGAGCTGTAGAAGCTGTGGACGATCCCGATGCGCATGCGGTCACGGGCGCTCATCCGTCGTCCTCGCCCGCCCGTACGAGGCCGCGTGCCCATCACCATCGCTCGGCGCGCGCCGGGCCCGGTTTGCCCCTTGGAACCCACTCCGTGCCGTGGGGCCGACCGTGTTCCTCTTGGGATCGGCGTTGTTGTAGACGCCGCCGACGATCTCGGCACCGGTCGTCAAGAGCTGGTCATGCGCCCGCTCGATGTTCGAGGTCTTCGATGACCGTTCGCTCGCGACGAGGATGGTGCCGTCGGAGACCTGGGCCAGCACCAAGACGTCCGCGACGCCGAGCACCGGCGGGGTATCGATGATCACGAGATCGGAGACGTCGCGGAGCGACTCGATCAGATCCCGCACCGATCCGCTGCTGAGGAGACCGACCGGGTTCGTCGTGGCGTGACCCGCGTTGACGAGCCGGAGGTTCGGGATCCCGGTCTCGACGATCGGATCGGTCGGAGCCCCGATCTGGAGATCAGAGAACCCCGATCCGTTCTTCAGATCGAAGAAATCGTGCAGGCGTGGATGGCGCAGGTCCGCCGAGACGAGGGTCACCCGCCTGCCCGATTCCGCCAGCGCGACGCCGAGGTTCGCCGACGTCGTCGTCTTCCCCTCGCCGCGGACGGCGCTCGTGACCGTCACAACGCGGAGGTGTCGCCGAGAGGCCACGTGGAGCACGCTCGTCGTGAGCGTTCCGTACGCCTCGCTCACTTCGCTCGTCGGGTCGACACGGGTGACGAGCGGTGTCCTTCGCGAGTTCCTCCACTTCCGCCACCGGGGGATCACCGCCAGGACGGGAGCCTCGAGGATGTCCGCCAACGCCTCGGGGGTATCGATCCGGTCGTCGAACCGATCGCGCAGGAACGCCACCGCAAGCGCGATCGCGATCCCACCGACCAGTGCCGCCGCGATGTTCCGCGGGTAGCTCGGCGCCGAAGGATCCGAGGGCGGTACCGCCCGCTCGACCACGAACGCCGAAGTCTGGGCGATGCCTTCCGTCGACGTCAGATCGATGAGTCGCTGGTTGAGGACGCCGAGCTGTGCGTACAGCACGCCAGATTGATCCTGGAGTTGAGCTCGAGTGGCGCGGTCCGGGGTGCTCTGGAGCTTCGATCGGAGTTGATCGATCCTCGTCTGCGCCGCGTTGATCTGCTGCTGCACGACCTGGGCCGCCGCCTGGAACTGGCTCGTCGCCTGCTGACCGTGGAACGAGACGTACGCATCGGCGAACGCGTTCGCGAGGTCCGCAGCCCTCTGGGGATCTGGATCGGAGTAGCCGACCGTGATCAAGCTCGTCTGCGGCAGCACGCTGACGTGGAGATGATCCAACAACTGCTGCGTCGTCTCCGTGGTCCCGAGCGACGACTGCACCCGCGAGACGATGTCGTTCGATTGCAGGATGAGCCCCTGTTCGGTCGGAAGATCGGGCGGGGTCAGGACCGTTCCGGAGGACCCGGGGCTCGGAACCCCTTTCACGAGGACGGTGGCGTGTGCGTCGTAGACGGGCGTCATGAAGGCGGTCGCGGCTGCGACCGCGCCGGCGATCACCAGGACGACGAAGACGATCTGCCACTTCCGCCGTCGCAGGACTTGGGAGTATCCGCCGAGGTCACGAGCTCGATCGGTCATGCTTCCAACGAGTCTAGGGTAGGTTCGTCCCTAAGAGGTCCGTCGCGTGTTCGGCGAAGCCGAACGGAGACGCAAGGCGGACGAAGTATCTTCGAACCTTACGATGCAGATCTTCTCACGCCCCCGATCGATCGAGCCGCGCAACGGGTTCGCATGGCTCGCCCTGGTCATCGTGTTCGTCGCGTTCGCGGCGGTCGTCGCACGATCTCCAGCGGTCGGGTATGTGGCCGCTGGGTGTCTCGTCCTCGGCTTGATCGCGTGGCCCCGATGGATCAACCGCGATATCGAGTACTTCGCCGGCGCCGTGCTCATCACCAGCGCGCTGCTCGGGCTGCCTAGGTTGATCCAAATCGGGTCGTACAGCCTCGACGCGGCGCTCTCGATCGCGATCGTCGTGTGGGCGGCCCTCCTCCTCGCGCGAGATTCCTGGGACATCGACGTCGCGTGGCGGTGGTTGTGGCCCATCGTCCTCTTCGTCGGCTGGTCGTACGCGTCCTTCCTGCGGAGGCCGCCGACCTCCTCCGGCCTGCAGAACGTCCTTGCGTATACGGGATTCCTCGCCATCGCGACCGTGACGATCGTCCGCACGATGTCGGAGCCGCGCCTCGCGCGGACGATCGAGCGGCTCTTCGAAAGGGTCTATTGGCTGCTGATCGCGTTCGAGGCCGCGAGCATCATCGTTCGGGGACCCGGTGCGGGGTTCCTCCTCGGTCCGCACGGGACCTCTCGATCGTTCGGCCTCGTCGCGCTGCTCGGCGTCGCGGGCGGATTGGCCCGATGGCGCTACGGGGACAAGCAACGAGGAGTCGCGATGGCCGCGAGCGGCATCCTGCTGATCGCGCTGAGCTTGTCTCGCACCGCGTTCCTGATCACGTGCCTCCTGATCCCGTTGTCGTGGTTCAGTCTCAGATCCCTCGCGACGTTCGTTCGGATGTTCGCGATCACGGCCGTCGCCGTCGCCGTCGTCGTTGCATCGGTCCTGTTCATCCGCCCGCTCCACGACCGGTTCTTCCCACCGACCGGCGACTTCGTGAAGGTCGGGCAGTACGACCTGAACACCAACGGGCGCAAGCTGCTCTGGTCGGTGACGTGGCAGGACTACCTCAGATCGCCGATCGTCGGCAACGGTGCCGGCGCATCGGAAGAAGCGGTGAGCCTCGTCTCGCAGGCTGGGCATCCGCACAACGACTATCTGCGCCTGCTCGACGACTACGGCATCGTCGGGACGGCCCTATGGGCACTCGGGGCGATCGTCGTGCTGGGGGGGCTCATCCGCGCATGGGCGCGAGCCGACGGTCGAGACGATCCGAGGTCGAGGTTCTTCCTCTGGGCCTGGCTCGCGGTGATCGCGATGCTGCTCAGCATGGTCACCGACAATCCGTTGGTCTATCTCCACGTTCAAGGCCCGCTCGCGTTGATCGTCGGGGTCGCGATCGGGCTGGCCGAGCGACGATCGCCCGAGGGCTTGGTGAGCTCCCTCGCCTTCCGGCCCGAAGGGACGATCGTGAGGGAGTTCCGACCCACGAACGGCCACGGCGGCTCGATCGTCGGCACGGACCCCGCGCGGTAAGGCAGGAGCCACCCGTTGCCGGAAACCGTGATGGCGGAGGGTCGATAGCCGGTCAGGGAGAGGTCCGCGCAACCGAGTCCAGGCTGCGGCGCACTCAGGGTCCCGCGATGATCCTTTCCGATATGCACATCCCCCTCGTTGTGGATGAACGTGTTGCCGCGCACCTGCGTGCCGATCGAGTCGAGGATCGTCACGGCGGAGTTCGACCATGCGAACCCGTTCCCGTACACGAGGTTGTTCGTGAAGGTGTCGTGGTAACTGGTCTCTTCGTCGAGCGCGATCCCGGCGTTGCGGTAGACGACGTTCCCGTCGAAGGTGTTGTCGTGCCCGTCACAGTCGACCCAGAGGGCATGGCCGATGTTGTCGTGAACGACGTTGTCCGTCACCGAGCTGTAGGCACCGGAATCCGCTCCCGCATAGCCGTGCAGCTTGATGCCGCACGCGTCCCCTTTGTTGATCAGCAGGCCGTTCCCGTGGATCTCGTTCCCGGCGATCGTGAGGGAATTCCCCGCGCTCTCGATGCCGCACATCCCATTGTCATGGATCTCGTTCCCGATGATGGACGATCCGGCGCCGGGATCGAGACCCGTGTTGTTGCTCGGCCCGATGCCGAGGCCCTGGATCAGGACGAACTTCCCGCCCGCGAAGACGCCGCCGGTCACCGTGTTCGAGATGTTCGGGCGCGTTCCATCACGGAGCAGACCGATGAATCGGTCGCCATCCTTGGGTCGGATCGCCTCCGCCGTCGTGTAATCACCGGACGCCAGACAGAACGTCGATCCCATGTCGTGTTCGTCGATCGCCCGCTGAAGGTCCGCTCCCGGGCGCAGCGGGATACCGTTGCAGGGAGCCGACGGCGGATGGGCCGACGAGCATGTCGTCAGAGCGCCGATCGCACAGATGATCACGAGCGCCGTCCAGGGACGGCGGATCCGCGGCCGCGATGTATCCAGCCTTTGCGTTCGCGTCTTTCGTATGCGGAGTCGCTCGCGGGCCGACGTCGACCATCGGTCACCGCGATGTCGCTCGTGCCATCGTCTCGCGCACCGCCGCGCACGGCCAACCGCGATGCCTGTTCGATCAGGCAGATCGCCTTCACGATGCGCCCGAAGGGTGGTAACGACGCCGGGCGTCACGGGTGACTCGCAAACCCGAAGGCCACGGACTCCGACATCACCGCCCGGCGCTCCGTCGCTTCAACGCAAGGCCCTCCGACGGCACGCCTCGCGATCCGAGCCGAGGGCTACCGCACCACGCAAAGATGGCCTTGGCATGAGCGGCGTTTCGTTGACAGGGCAAGGCTCAGGGAAGCCGCGATAAGGACATCGGCCGGAGGATCCCGTCTCGTGTGATGAGACCGAGGACACGACCGGTCGCGTCCTCGACGATGTCTGCCACATCGTCGCGGGCCGCCGGTGCGTCTGCCTTCACACGGGCCGATCCTCGCCGAGAGATCAAGACATCGCCTTGTGGGATCAACCCACGCGGGTCGTCCGCTGTCGAGCGAGCTTCCATTTCTGGAGAGAGCGATACCCCCGAGCTAGCTCCTCAACCCCCCGTCCCTGTAGAGGTCGTTGGGGCGCAGGGTTTCAACGGGAAACGAGCCGGCCTGTTTCACGGATCGACTGACCGGGAAGATCGACAAGCGCAACCGGCTGACCTGCCGTACCCCCCAGACCCGTTAGGAGGTTCGGCCGATTGGAGGGGCGGTCGCGCTGCACGGCGGCCTTGCATCTCCGGATGCAGGGTCGCCTTTCACCGTCCAGGCTGCCTGGCGATGTGTCGGGAGCGTCGTCGGCAGTCGCTTCTCGCCACGTGCCGTGGGGTCACTTGTGGAGCGAACCGGTCGCTCAGAGGGGCGTCAGTCGCGCCCGCCCGGACGCGGTCGGCGCGAGCCGAGTCGCCGGGCGATCTCGCGGTGCGAGTGACGATCGTCCGTCGAGCGACTGATCCGATCACGCTCGCTCTCTGCGTTGGGTGCGAAGTGTTCCCAGCAAGCCCAACCCTGCGCCGTCGGGTAGTACGCCACGCGCAGCCGACCGTGCTTCGCGCAGTCGTCGCAGAATTGTTTGCCGGACTGGCCTCCGGGCGAGTCCACGAACGCTCCTCTCCTTACCGCGGTATCCCAGATGTACCACTCTTCGGATGAAAGGCTCGTGATGCGCGTCTTCCTGCACAAACGAGTTGTCGTGAACGCGAACATGGGACCGGATCCGACTGTACGGGTGGCGGAGCCATTCATGTTCTGCGGCAGCACCTGATGGCCCGCATCTCGGAGTGCGCTTCGTTGCGAGCGCTACGGATACGCTGAACCCGTTCTCGAGACCTCCCCATACGGAAGACCGCTGCCTCGGGCGCCGACCGGCCATCTGCCTCGCCCGTCCCACGTACCTCTCTCGCGGGTCCGGTTCCGCTCGAGAGCGAACGGCGAGAGTGCCCGAGAGCGATCGCTCTCGGGCACTCTCGACAAGCGAGCGCCGAACCGACTGACCTCCTAACAGACGATCGCGGCGTGGAACGCCTCGTCGGTGAAGTCGCCACCGAAGAACAGGAGGGCACGCACCTGGATGCCGACGGTGTTGTTCGCCGGGCCCGGCGCGACCTCCACGGTTGCGGGGTTGAAGGGCACGGCCGTGTCCACCGAACCACGCGTCCCAACCGTCGCGCAACTGGCAACGCTTCTGTCCGTCACGATCGTGTAGTTGCCGGTCGCAGCTTCGAACGAGCTCGTCAGGGGGGACCCTCGATCGATGAGCCCACCCGCGTTCACGACTGCAACGCGGACGTTCGGCCGGGGGCAGATGACTGCCAGCTGGAACGGGATGCCGCTCTGAAGGCCGCCCCCCGGGTTCTTGGTCTCGATGTAGACGGTATGAGAGTCGGGACCGCTCCCTGTGTACACGCCGGAGGGGTTGAACACGAGGCCGTTGTGAGGATCTCCGACGGTTGCGAGATACGCGCATCTGGCCACATCGTCGGCGAACGTGACGTCGTAGCGCCCGCTTCCCAAGGAAGTCAATGTGGTGCCTGCGGTGGAGCGGACGAGGTTGGCTTGACGCCCGACGACGGCGTACTTCATGCCCGCCTTGCCGCAGTCGACGACCAGGTTGAACGGGCCATCCGTCAAGCCGCCCCCTTGATTCTTCGTCTCGACGTACACGCCATCCGCGTTCAGGTGGCCACCAGCGGTGAAGACGGTCAGCGCTTGGCTGAAGGCGTTATCGGTGGTCGCCACGTAGGCGCACTGGCTCACGTCGACCATGAACGTCACCTCGTACCGACCGGTGCCGAGGTGCGTGACGCTCGATACCCCGTTCCCAGTGATCAAGTTGCCAGACTGGTCCACGGTGGCGAACAGGTTCGGAGATGGACCGATGATGGCAGCCGACGCCGGGCCTGACGCGGCGAAGGCGCCGACCGCGAGTGCTGCGGAGAGGACACATGCGAGCGATTTCCGGGACATCGGGTGAACCCCCTCATTGCCACAAGCGGGAAACCAACAGGTCTATCGACTGTGGCGACACCGCACGGATGGCGGCCCACGTGCTTGCCGACACCGAAGCCGGGATGCCTGCCTCCGCATCTTCTGGTGGTCCATCTGCTCGTCGATCCCCACGGGGCTACTCCTTCGATCGGACCCCGATGGTCGAACACAGCTTGTGGGTCGTGTTTCGCTGATGCGCGACGCCCGAACGATTGCGCATCCGTCGATGGCCATCCTGTTCCTCGGGCGTCAGCTGGCGATCACACCATCGAACCGGATGCGAGGAAACGTACAGGTATCGGTCACGGGCCACCTCCTCGGCCCTGCAGTCCCTCGATCCCATGATGGTCGTCGCTCTTCGGGAGCGGCAATCGGTCTATCGAGCTACCGCATCGAGAGCCGGTCGGGTCCCAAGGCACGAGCGGGTGGTCGCCGGCGCGTCGACCGACCCGGGCGATCCCGTTCCTTGGACGACCGCTTGCGTGATCGGGAGGAAGCGAGGTCGTGTCCGGCCGGCGCTCGGTCCGTGTTTCGTCTGCGCCCCTTCGTATCCGGGATGTTCGTGATGCCTTCGGCGGCTGAAGCGATCCTCGGTGTGATCCAGCGATGTTTCTCATCGCTGATGGTTGGCTAAGAGGCCATCATGTGGTCGGATATCTTGGGACGGAGGGGCAGCTTCAGGGGTCATCGGGTGATCTTCCCCAGAAGGTCGGGTGACCAGGGCGATGGATGATCGCGGTCGGCGCGATCTGTGACTGACCGAACGGTGTTCTCCGGCGTCGATGATGCCCGGATGGTGATCACTCGTCTCGTCTTCGGAAGCTCGGCGATGGGGCGAGATGTGAAGAAGTGCGATCAAGGAGGGGATCGTTCATGAAGAGGATATTGCTGCTAGCCATGGTCGGCCTCGTGATCCTGGCGGTGCCCGCGCACGCGGATCCGGGGCCGACGGATGAGGTCGTCGTGATCAACGGCGATTGCAGTGACGGTACGACCATCGTGAGCGCGCACAACACAACGGATCAACCGCTCCATTACCTGATCCGGATCGACGGGAAGCTGGTTGAAACAGGCATCCTGCAGCCCGACGAGCGCGTGAAGCGCACGTATGACGTGCCGCTCGGCGAGTCTCATTTCTTCCGTATCCGGCTCGGGCTGCCCGTCGACCACGTCTACTTCTCGACGGAGGGCGCGACGGACCGGACGAACTGTTCGTCAACGACGTCGACACCGCCGCCGACGAGCTCGACGCCACCACCGACGTCGAGCAGCTCTTCGAGCTCAAGTTCGTCGTCGAGTTCAAGCTCATCGAGCTCATCGGTCGGCGGCAAGAGCGGGAGTTCGAGCCCCGGCACGTCGGTCCGCGGAGAGTCCGGCAGCAACAGCGGTGGGCCGGGCGGGACGGCGTTCACAGGTTCGAACGACGCCCTCATCTTCGGCGCCGCGGCGCTGGGACTCCTGTTCATGGGTGCTCTCGCACTGCGCGTGGGATCCCGGCGGCAGCGGAACTGACCAGCAACGCGGTAGACAGAAGCGACCCGGACGACACAGGGGCGTCGCGGTCAGCGCGGCGCCCCTCGTGTCGCCTGTCCCGAGGCGTCGGTGGGCGAGCGTGGGCGGCGTCGAGATCGCGACCTCCGCATGATCGGTCGTCTGCGTCCGGACAGCAGACGCTGCCCGCCTGCAAGGATGCGACGTGACAGGACCGTGTCCATGGTTCCGCCTGCAGGGTCGCGGACGGCACGGAGGAACCGGATGCGTCGGAACTACATCGCCGGCGAGTGGATCGAAGCACTCAACGCGACGTCGTTCGTGCTGATCGCGGCTCTCGGATGCGTGCTGGGCTGGGCGACGGCCCAAGCTCACGACGTGAATCTGACGAGATCATGGCCCCGATAGCGTGGCGGTCGCGCGCAGACGGCATCGGCTTCCTCACGATGTACCCGGATGCTCGGTGACGAGTCGCGGCTTCTTGGCGAGATCGACGCTCGCGATGCCTAGGTGTGGGACGGCGGCCAAGCTCCGATGGGCATACCGATCTCCCACTCATGGCCGAACGGATCGGTGATCCGCCCGAGTCGCCAGCCGTGTTCGTCCTGCACCGGGGAGATCTCCCGCGCGCCGGCGCTCACGGCCATCCGGAGGACCGAGTCGGGATCGTCGACCACCAAGAGCGTCCGACCCGTCGCGCCATCGATCGCGCGCGGGCTCAGGCGTTTCATCGCTGGGTCGTCCGAAGCGACCCAGAACGCGGCATCCCCCACGCCGATCTGCGCGACGATGTCGTCCCCTTCCCCCACCAGATGGAGGACCTCCGCACCGAACGCGGCTTCGTAGAAGGCCAGCGCTTCTCTCGGCGACTCGACCCACAGTTCCGGTTGGATACTCGTCATAGGCTCCGAGCATGCGGAAGGGCGTCGCTGCTGTCGAGTCCTTCGTCTTCCTCGTGATTGCCCCAGGGACGACTGCCGTCTTGATCCCTTGGATCCTGACGGGCTGGCACCAGCGGGTCCCGCCGCCGTACCTCGCGATCCGCGTCGTCGGCATCGCCCTGATGCTCGTGGGTGCGGCCGTCCTCCTCGAGGCGTTCGCCAGGTTCGTCGGGGAGGGCCGAGGGACGCCCGCGCCCGTTGCGCCCACGCAGCGACTGGTCATCGGCGGGCTCTACCGATACGTGCGCAACCCGATGTACCTGGCTGTGGCGGCGACCATCGTCGGGCAGGCGCTGTTCTACGGTCGGTTCGAGTTGCTCGCCTACGCGGCTGTGTTCCTCGGCACGACCTTCGCGTTCGCCCGCTTCTACGAGGAGCCGACACTCCGTGAGCGGTACGGGGCCGAGTACGAGGTCTATCGGAGCGCCGTACCAGGTTGGTGGCCGCGCCTTCGGCCCTGGATGCCTCCAGATGGAGCGAAGTCCATGCCTCGAGGAGACCGGAGTTGAGGCCGTGCCACGGCCGTTCCTCAGGACTCGTTCAGGAAGCCTGCAGTGGGCGGGTTATCCTCAGCCGAGACATGACCCCAGCGGCACTCGACCCACGCGCTCGTCCTCCGATCACGGAGGCGGCCGAGCGCTATCTGTTGCTGGCCGACATCTCGGGGTACACGCGGTATCTCGCTGACGTGGAGAAGACCCACGGCGTCGATTTCAGCGCCGGCGTACCCGCCGGGTACGAGATCATCGCAGCGCTCCTCGACGCGGTTGTGCGTGGCGTCCAGCCGGAGCTGGAAGTGGCCAAGCTGGAGGGCGACGCCGTGTTCGCGATCGCCCCGGCCGTGTCGCTCGACGGCCGAGGCGAGGAGCTCCTCGCCCGGCTCCGCGCGACCTTCGACGTGTTCGCTGCCGTGCAGCATGAGGCGACGAAGGCGTCCGACCACATCTGCCTCGCGTGCCCGATGGCCGGGACGCTCCGGCTCAAGATGCTCCTTCACCGCGGCTTCGCCGTGCGTGTCACGGGTGGTTCCCACGAGGAGCTCCACGGCCCGGCCGTCAACATCGTCCATCGGATGCTGAAGAACAACGTGGAGGAACGCGTCGGAGCGCGACCCTACCTCTTCCTCACCGACGAAGCTGCAGCAGGGCTGCACCTCGGCACCGTCGGCATCGAACACCGGGAGAGCTACCCCGACGTGGGCGCGATCAGCGGACGGATCGTCGACCTCACTCCGGAACCGGTCACGGGTACTGAGGCTAGCGAATAGGCGCGATCGCGCCGACCGTGACCGGCGGCCACGGCACATCGATGCGATGCCTTCGCCGGCCTAGGCCGTGATGGTGGGCTCGTCGGGGGCAGACAGGCTCAACACCGCGCCGGCCACTGCGGGCGACTCGCTGATCCTCGCCTCGAGTGCCCGCAGTCGATCCGCGAGGTGTGACTCGGTATCGTCGCCGGTGAGATCGACGTCGCCGACCACGAAGATCATCCGCGGCCCGACGATCTCCAGCCGCAGATACGTCACCCGTTCGACGTCGGGGTCATCCAACAGAGCCTGGATAGCGGCCTTCCGCACCCGCGGACCGGCCTCCTGGCCGACCAGGAACCATCGGTTGCGGTCGATGAGGACCACCGCGATCACGGCGAGCAGCACGCCGACCAGGATCGAGCCGACCGCGTCCGGAACCACCGACCCGGTCACCTGGGCGGTGGCCAGGCCGACCGTCGCGATGATCACGCCGATCAGGGCGGCGGCGTCCTCGGCGAACACCGCTCGGAGGGTCGGATCCCAGGCGGCCAACACGTACCCGATCAGGTCCCGCTGTACCGACTCGGCTTCGGGTCTTGCCTGGCGGATCGACTGCAGGAACGAGATCCCCTCCAGGACGAACGACACCCCGAGCACGACGTACCCGACGGCGAAGTGGCTCGCCGGCTCAGGGTGGATGAGCTCCTGGATGCCGTGCGTCACCGACACCGCCGCACCGGCGACGAAGAGCCCGACCGCGGCGAACAACGACCACACGTACACCTCCCGACCGAAGCCGAGCGGATGCGCAGCGTCGGGCGCGCGACGCGATCGCCGCTTGGCGATCAGCAAGAAGATCTCGTTCCCGGTATCGGCCCACGAATGCGCCGCCTCGGCCACGAGCGACGCCGACCCGGTCACCGCCGCGGCGACCGACTTCGCCACCGCGACCAGCGCGTTGGCGCCGAGAGCGACCAGCACCGTCGTGAGATTCTCCGACGCGCTGGGATCGCGCAGCAGGGACACCGACTCGAACAGGTCGTAGGGCCGTTGGTCGACACCACGTCCCGAAGGCGGCACTGATCCCTCGTTGCCGCCCGGCTCACGCGCCACCGACGAGTACTAACACACCTCCCTGGGAGGCACGCAGGTGAACGTGGATCGACCCGCTCACCGACCGTGACCGGCCGGCCGTGCAAGCTGTACGGTGAGCCGCAGGTTTCCGGGGGAAGGCCGACGGCAGGCGGCTAGGTGAGGGAGGTCGGAGATGTCCCAGATCGCGAAGAGGAAGCTCGTGCTCGTGATGCTGTCGTTGGTTCTCGGGTCGGTCGGCGTGGCGTGTAGTTCATCATCATCGAGCTCGTCGTCGTCCTCCGGGACCTCGCCCACGCCGGGAGGCGGAGGGACCACGCTCGAACAAGGGGCGAACGGGGCTCTCGTCTTCGCACCGAAGACACTCACGGTGAACAAGGGGACGACCATCACGGTGGCGAACGTCGGCTCGACCGCGCACACGTTCACGGTCACGGACCAGAACATCGACGTCGAGAACCAGCAGGGTCAGTCTCAGCAGGTCGCGATCGACCTCGCTCCTGGCACGTACCCGTTCATCTGTCGGTTCCATGTGAGCGAGGGCATGACGGGAACGCTCGTCGTCACGGGATAGCCGGCAACGGGTTCCTCTCCGCCATGGCCATCACCGACCTGGACGACCTACGTCGGCATCTGCAGTGGGCGATCACCGTCGAGCACGCGACGATCCCGCCGTACCAGTGCGCGATGCTCTCCGTCGTCGATCAGGAGTCCGAGGCGTTCCTGACCTTCAAGTACGTCGTCCGCGAGGAGATGCTCCATCTCGCGCTCGCCGCGAACCTGCTCGCCTGGCTCGGTGGAACACCGCGGTTCGCCGGACCCGACGTGATGCCGACGTATCCCGGTCCTATGCCGCACCACGACCCAGATCCGCCGCTGATCCTCCACCTGGAGCGTGCCTCGGTCGACGTCGTGAGCGATGTGTTCCTGCGGATCGAGCAGCCCGAGCTGCGCGGGTCGCGTCCGCAATCCGACCGGTACGACACGCTCGGCCAGTTCTACGACGCGATCGCCGACGGGATCGAGCGGCTCGGGACCGACGTCCCCGGCCCGGCGAAGCAGGTGACCAGGAGCTACATGGGCCACGGCGGCGGGACCCTGTTCGCCGTCGTGAACCACGACACCGCGATGCGAGCGATCGCCGAGGTCGTGGAGCAAGGTGAGGGATCCGGCCAGACGGACATCGAGCCGTACGGCTTCGAAGGGGCGAGCGAACCGTCGCACTACCACCGGTTCCGGGCGATCGCCGACGGACGCGTACCGATCGGCGAGGTGCATCCGATGCGCCGCGACCCCTCGACGGATGCCCTGCCTCCCGGACCGGTGCGCGACCTCTCCTCGCTCTTCGATGCGTGCTATTCGCTGCAGCTCCTCGTGATGGAGCGGGTCTGGCGAGAAGGAGACGCGAGCGCGCTCATCGACGACGCGATGGTCCCGCTGATGAACCACGCGCAGAAGCCGATCGCGCGGGCCCTCCTCGGTCAGGAGATCGACGCGGACACGGGCGATCACGCGGGGCCGGCCTTCGGCTGGAGGCCGACGCCGATCGGAGAGATGCTCGCATCGGCCCGGGAGCTGGGCGAGCGCTACGACCTCGGGCCCACGCTCGCGACGTTGGAACAGGTGTCGCCGCTCGTGGGCCGGGAGGGGATCGGTCCGGTCGGTTAGCGACGGTCGTCGGGAGGGCGCCGGGTGCCGAGACGGCGCGCGATCTCCCCGCGCGAGTGGCGATGATCGGTGGTCCGAGCGATCCGGTCACGGTCGTTCTCGGCGTTCGGCGCGAAGTGCTCCCAGCAGGCCCAGCCCTGTGCGGTCGGGTAGTACGCGAGTCTCGTCCGGTCGTGTTTCGCGCACGCATCGCAGACGTGTTCGGTCGGCTCGCGGCCGGGGGACGCCATGCACGTGGTGTTCCCGTTCCGGCGGGACGAGAAACGACTGCTGGATCTAACCGCGGTCGGTGCCCGTGGTCGTCGGTGGACCCGGCGTTCCTCCGCGCCCGACGGCGAAGTCGTGGATCGCGTTCGTGAGATCGAGGATCTGCTTCGAGATCTCGAGGAGCTGCTCGTTCTGCTGCTCCTCGAGCTGGACGGACTGATACTCCTGGGAGGCGAGGACCTGCCGTTTCTCGTCGGCACGGTTCTGGCTGATCATCACGAACGTCGACAGGAAGATCGCCTCCAGCGACACGATCAGCGTGAGGGTCGGCCACGGGCTCTTCTCGATCAGGAGCATCCAGATCGCGAAGAGCGCGATGTGGAGGTAGACGAAGTGCATCGACCCGGCATAGGCCGTGATCCGATCGGCGATCCTGTTCTGGATGTTCTCTGCACGCTGCTGCGCGTGCTCGACGAGCGCGGGGTGCGGGGTCGGCGGCAAGGTGCGCTGCCTGCTCACGGGTCCTCCTTCGGTGGTGAGAGGCACCACGCTACGCCCGCTCCCCGGTTCGACTCGGTATGAGCAGGCGCGCCGGCTGGACCCTCCCGCAGCCTCGAGAGGCGGTCCGGGAACGAGCGCCGAGAGGCGGAGCGGCGGCGTGACGCTCAGTCGCCGTGCTCGTACTTGAACGAGATCGCCACGCGGGCGCGGTAGCTCGTCACCCTCCCGTCGTCGATCGTGACGTCGAGCTTCACGACCTCGCCGACGCGGAGGTCGCGGAGCGTCTCGGCCGCGGTCTCCACCGCGTGCTTGGCGGCCTCCTCCCACGAGTCGCTGCTGGTCCCGATCACCTCGGTGACGCGGTAGATGCTGTCGGTCACGTCTGCCTCCTCCGGTCGAACGGCCCCCCATCCTGTCACCGACGCCGGTTCCGGGCGAACCGCTATCGTCGGAACCGTGCGCGCCCGCGCCCCGATCGCCGGGGCCATCCTCATCGTCCTCGCCGCGTGCACCGGTGGGGGAACGTCGGACGCGTCGGGCACCTCGTCGTCGGCCGCGATCGACACGAAGGTCGATATCGGCGGCTACTCCCTCGCGCTCTCGTGCCGCGGCGACGGGTCCCCGACGATCGTCCTCGAGGCCGGGTACGACTCGTCCGGGCTCGACGCGTGGTTCGACCTGATGAACTCGCTCGGCGCGATCTCGCGCGTCTGCACGTACGACCGAGCGGGGACGGGCGTCAGCGACCCGCGACCGAAGGGAAGGATCACGTCGATGTCCGAGGCCGGAGAGCTGCACGCGGTCCTCGAGGCGGCGAGCATCCCGGGTCCGTACGTCGTCGTCGGGCATTCCTACGGCGGATTCATCTCGCGGCTGTTCGCGGCCCGGTACCGCGACGAGACCGCCGGCCTCGTCCTCGTCGACTCGTCGCACGAGGACGAGGTCCTGCCCTACCGCCGCTATTACGGCAACGACCCGCAGGGGGACTGGGTCGACGGCGGCGATCCGATCGACATCGACGCGACGGTGCACGCCCTGCGGACGACGGCACGTGCATACGGCGATCTGCCCCTCGTCGTCGTCCAGGCGGGCACGAACCAGGACGTCCTGAGCGTCCGCCTGTGGAACCGCACCCAGGCGGACCTGGCGACGCTGTCCACCGACGCGGTCCACGTCCAGGCGACGGGCGGACACTTCGTGATGAACGACGACCCGCAGGTCATCATCGCCGCGGTGCGGGCCGTCGTGGAAGCGGCACGCACGGGGGAGCAGCTCCCCGCATGTTCCGACCTCGTGGCCGGCACGGACGCGACCTGTCCGTAGACTCCGTGTCGTGTCCGTCCAGCCCGCGGAGGTGTTCGAGCGGGTCGGCGGGATCGCCTTCTTCGAGCGGCTCGTCGACCGGTTCTACGACGGCGTCGAAGGCGATCCGGTCCTGCTGCGCCTGTATCCGACGCCGGACGATCTCTCCGCTGCACGGCGGCATCTGACGCTGTTCCTCGCTCAGTACTGGGGCGGACCCACGACGTACTCCGACGAGCGCGGACACCCTCGCCTGCGGATGCGGCACGCGCCGTTCGCGATCGGCCCGGAGGAGCGCGACCACTGGTTGACGCACATGCGGGCTGCGATCGATGACGTCGACCCGGACCCGGAGGTCCGAGAGGCGCTGGAGTCCTACTTCGAGATGGCCGCGGGATCGATGCGGAACCGGTTCTGAACGATCAGGTGCGGCTCAGTTCGGGCGGGATGGAACCCATGCGGCCCGCCTGGTAGTCCTCGATCGCCTGCAGGATCTCGTCGCGGGTGTTCATCACGAACGGTCCGTACCACGCGATCTGCTCGCGGATCGGCAGCCCGCCGAGCAGAAGGACCTCGATGCCCCCGGCGTCCTTCGCGTCCTGGGACGCGTCAGCCGTGAGCTCGATCGCGGCGCCTTCACCGAAGACGGCGAGCTGGCCTTCGTGGATCGGCCGGCGCTCCGCGCCGGCCGATCCACGGCCGGCCAGCACGTACGCGAGCGCGTTGAACTCCGGACGCCATCGCGTGCGGAGCCTCGCGCCGGGCGCGAGCGTCGCGTGCGCGTAGGTGATCGGCGTCCGCGTGGCCCCAGGCCCGCGATGTCCGCCCAGCTCGCCGGCGATGAGCCGGACGACCGCGCCCGCGTCTTCCGATGCGACGACCCCGACCTGCCCGGCCTCGAGGTCCTGATACGTCGGCGGCGTCCACTTGTCGGCGGCGGGCAGGTTCACCCACAGCTGGATCCCGTGGAACAAGCCTCCGCCCTCGAGCAGGTCCTCGGTGGGCATCTCGCTGTGGACGACGCCGGCGCCCGCCGTCATCCATTGCGTCGCGCCGTCGGTGATGACGCCGCCGCCGCCGTGCGAGTCGCGGTGCCGGATCTTGCCGTCGAGCATGTAGGTGACCGTCTCGAACCCGCGGTGCGGATGGTCGGGCGCGCCCTTCGCCTCGCCGGGCGCGTACTCGACGGCGCCCATGTGGTCGAGCATCAGGAACGGGTCGGCGGCGCTGAGGTGGATCCCGGCCGTGGCGCGCCGGACCTTGAACCCCTCTCCCTCCAGGAACGAGGGGGCATCGGCGATCTCGAGCACGGGACGTGTCGGTTCGCCCTCTGCGGGGTCGACCCTCGGCAGGATCGTCGTGTCGGCGGGCGTCAGGGCTGGCATCGTCGAGACCTCCGGTCGGTGAACCCAACCCAGAACGGTCCGGCCGCGCGGGCTATTCCCAGTTCCGGCGTCTGCGTGCGTTGCCGCCGATCAAGCCGATGTCGATCAGGACGCCGACGACGATGACGAGCGTGCCGGCCGCGGTGATGGCGCCCGTCGCCGTTGACAGGTCGTTGCGCGCCACGGCGTACGCGATCGTCGTGGTCGGCGCCACGAAGAACCCGAGCGTCGGCCAGAACCAGCTGCCGTACGCATCCGCGAGGTAGCCCGTGAACCACAAGATCAACATCACGAAACGCGGCGTGATGAGCGACAGGATCACGACGAGACAGCCCATCTCAGGTCTCCTCTCCGGGTGCGGCGACGATCGGCGCGACGGCGTCGCGCCGATCGCGCCGCAGCAAGACGACGTAGCCGATCAACGCGATCGCCGCGAACGAGAACCATTGCACGGCGTAGGACAGGTGCGGGCCGTTGTCGAGCGAGGGGAGCGGCGGCGCCTCCGGCAGCGCGCCCGGTTGCGGCGGCGCCTGCTGCTGCAACAAGAGGTAGACGGGAAGGATCGGGTACGGCAGCCCGGCCCCGATCTGGCCCAGGTCGACCCTCGTGACCCGCTCGCTCGCCGGGGGCGGTGCGCTGGAGATCGCGTCGGGGGGGAACAGCACGCCCGTCACGGTGACGTTCCCCGTCGGCGCCGCGGCCTCGCCCGTGACCGGCACGTCCTGGTCGATCGGGATCCACCCCCGGTCGACGAGGATCGCGGTGCCGTCGGTTAGGCGGAGCGGCGTGAGCACCTGATCGCCGGCCACCTCTTCGCGGGACGAACGCCCGTACAGCAGGACTTCATGCGCCGGATCGTAGGTGCCGCTCGCGACCGCAGGGCGGAACCGCAGCGAGGAGGGATCGGTCGTCCCCGCGACCAGCTCGGGGAGCGGCCGCGGAGGCATCGCCTCCGCGCCCGCGATCGCCGCGTTCGCGTCCTTCCGGCCGTGCAGGCGGTCGAGCTGCCAGAAGCCGAGGCGGATGCAGGTCGCCGCCACGACGGCGGCGACGACCGTCAGGATGATCGTCCGGCGGCGGGAAGGCGGTGCGCTCAGGACCCCTTCGTCTCCTGGATCGTGTTGCCGCCGTCGACGACGATCAGCGCGCCGGTCACGTAGCTCGCGCGTTCGCTCGCGAGGAAGGCGATCACCTCAGCGACCTCGGCGGGCGTCCCCGACCGGCCGATCGGTGTATGCACGCCGGCGGCCGCCTCCTCCGGCAGCTGCGATCCGGTCGCGATCCATCCCGGGCCGACGGAGTTCACGGTCACGCCGGAAGCCCCGCTCTCGAGCGCGATCGTCCGCATCAGGCCGTCCATGCCGGCCTTCGCGGCGGCGTACCCCGCCGACCCAGTGTTCGTCGCGACCGAGCCGGTGACGGACGACACCATCACGATCCGCCCCCAGCCTCGCTCGACCATCCCCGGCAGGACGGCCCTCGTCACGGCATACGTGGTCTCCAGGTTGAGACGCAAGTCGAGGTCCCAGTCCGCGTCGTCGAGCTCTACGAACGGCCCCCCGGGTTGCCCACCCATCCCGACGTGGATCATCCCGGCGTTGTTCACGAGGACGTCGATCCGTCCGAACGTCTCCAGCACCGCGTCGACCATCGCGCGCGCCTGTGCGCGGTCGCTGAGATCGGCGACGAAGCCTCCGGCCCGGACGCCGACGTTGTGGAGCTCGGCCGCTCGCTCGTGGATCCGGTCGGTCGTGGACGCGACCGCGATGGCCGCGCCCTCCCGACCCAGGATCCGCGCGGTCGCGAACCCGATCCCGGTCGGGGAACCCGCCCCGGTCACGAGGGCGATCTTGTCCGCGAGCTCGGCCTCCATGGGCGCGAAGCGTAGCCGCCTCCGGCCGCGCGGGGACCCGGAGATGGTTGTACCAGGCCCGCCCAGCTGGAAGGCTCACAAGCGTCCGCGACACGAGGAGGGGGGCTCGGATGCTGGCGGCGACGGACTACGGCAACGGCGGCGCGTCGGGCGGGGCGGTCTTCTTCTGGTTCATCCTGATCTACATCCTGTTCGTGATCCCGTACTACGGGATCTTCACGAAGTCGGGCCGGCCGGGATGGGGCGCGTTCATCCCGATCTACAACACGGTCGTGCTCCTCGAGGTGGTCGGCCGGCCCGTCTGGTGGATCATCCTGTTCTTCATCCCGATCGTGAACATCGTGATCTTCATCATCGTGATGAACGATCTCTCGAAGAGCTTCGGCCACGGCGCCGGCTTCACGATCGGCCTGATCTTCCTCAGCTGGATCTTCATGATGATCCTGGCGTTCGGCAGCTCGACGTACCGAGGGCCGGCCGCTGCACCGGCGACGGTCGGGGCTCCGCCGCCTCCGCCGCCACCGCTCGCTCCATAGCCTCCGCATCCGCCACCATCGACTACGCTCCGCTGCCGATGGAGCCCATGTCTCGTCTGCTCGACCTGCAGTCGATCGATTCCGCGATCGACCGTCTGCTGGCTCGGCGCGCGGCGCTCGAGGGCGAGGGCGACCTCGCCGCCGCACGGGCTGAGGCCGATCGCGCCGAGCGCGAGCTCGGAGAGCTCCGGCTCGCCCTCGACGTCCTCGACCGCGACGGCACGAAGCTCGAACACGAGATCGATTCGCTCACGCGCAAAGCCGCCGACGAGGAGAGCCGTCTGTTCGGCGGCGCCGTCGCGAACGCGAAGGAGCTGGAGTCGATCCAGCGGGAGGTCGACAACCTGAAGAAGCGGAAGGCCGAACGCGAGGACGAGCTGCTCGTGGTGCTCGAGCAGCGCGAGGGCGTCGAGCGCCGGGCGAAGGAGGCCGAGGTGCGCGCGGAGGAGCGACGCGTCGCCGTCGACACCGTCGCCGGCGACGCGTCCCGCGAGCTCGCGCAGATCGCGACGGACCTGACCGAGCAACGGGCGAAGCGCGACCGGCTCGCGTCGGGCTTCGATCCGGAGCTCCTGGAGCTCTACGACGAGCTGCGCAAGCAGAAGAAGGGCGTGGCGGTCGCGGCGCTCGTCGACGGGGTGTGCCAGGGCTGCCACGAGAAGCTCTCGGCGGTGGAGCTCGACCGCCTGAAGCACACCGACGAGATCAAGCGCTGCGAATACTGTCGGCGGATCCTCATCCTGTGACGTCGTTCATCGTGTCGTGCGACGGCGCGGCGCGCGGCAACCCCGGCCCCGCGGGGGCCGGCGCGCAGATCACCACCCCCGACGGGGAGGTGGTGGCCGAGATCGCGGAAGGGCTCGGCGAGGCGACGAACAACGTGGCGGAGTACACGGCGGTGATCCTGGGCCTCGAACGGGCGGAGGAGCTCGGCGCGACCGACGTGCTGCTGCGGTCCGACAGCCAGCTGCTCATCAACCAGCTGACCGGGGTGTATCGCGTGAAGACGCCGCACCTCCAACCGCTCCACCGGCGCGTGCGCCGGCTCGCCGAGCGCTTCGACTCGATCCGTTTCGAGCACGTCCCGCGCGAGCGGAACAGCGAGGCGGACCGGCTCGCGAACGCCGGGGTCGATCGGTGGCTCGCCGACCAGGGCCGCTGAGCGGTACCTTCGTGATCGGAGGAGCCGGCCGGGCGGCCGCGGCGAACCTTCGGGTTCGTCGAGGAAAGTCCGGACTCCACAGGGCAGGACGCTGGCGAGAGCCAGGCGGGGGCGACCTCGCGAAGGGGCAACAGAAAGCAGACCGCCGCGCCCTCGGGCGCGGTGAGGGTGAAACGGTGGGGTAAGAGCCCACCAGCGCGGCGGGTGACCGCCGCGGCTCGGCAACCCCCGTCCGGAGCAAGGCGAGCAGGGAGCGTTCGAGGGCGGCCCGCCCGAGCTCCCGGGTAGCCGCACGGCGCGGGCGAACCGCGACGCGCCGGGCGCGCGAGCGCCCGGCGAGAGAGATGGTCGCCGGCGGTCCCTCGGGGCCGCGCACAGGATCCGGCTTACAGGCCGGCTCCTCCACCCGTCCGACACACTCTCGCCATGGGCGAGACCCCGTGGCGGCCGACCCGAGAGCAGCTCGTCGAGGCTGGAGGCCGGACGATCCCCGACGTCTGGGCGCGCGACCTCACGGTCGTGTTCGTCGGCATCAACCCGGGGCTGTACTCCGGGGCCGTCGGACATCATTTCGCTCGGCCCGGGAACCGGTTCTGGAAGGCGCTGCATCGGTCGGGGTTCACGGACCACGAGTGGTCGCCGTTCGACGATCAAGACCTCCCTTCCATCGGACTGGGCATCACCAACCTCGTGGCGCGCACGACGGCGTCGGCGGCCGAGCTGGCGCCCCAGGAGCTCCGCACGGGTCGTGACGCGCTCGAGGCGAAGGTCGCGGGGCATCGACCCCAGGTGGTGGCGATCCTCGGCATCACCGCGTATCGCATCGGGTTCGACCGGAAGGAGGCGGTCCTGGGGAAGCAACCCGAAGATCTGGCGGGCGTTCCCGTCTGGGTCCTTCCGAACCCGAGCGGCCTGAACGCACATCATCAGCTCGACGACCTCGCGAGCCGTTTCCGCGAGCTCCGAGAGGCGACCGGCCGCCGTTAGGGTCGCCGTGACTTCGCGGCGGCTACCGGCCGCTCCCCGCGACCGCCGGCGAGGCCTGGCGTGCGCGACGGAGCTGCTTGCCGGCGTGGTAGCTCGACCGGACGAGGGGCCCCGCCTCGACGTGTGCCAAGCCGAGCTCCTGGCCGACCCGAGCGTGCTCCGCGAACTCCTCGGGCGTCACCCACCGGTCGACCGGCAGGTGGTAGCGCGTCGGCTGGAGGTACTGGCCCATCGTCAGGATGTCGACGCCCGCGTCGACCAGATCCCGCATCGCGCCGACGACCTCCTCGGGCCGTTCACCCATGCCGAGGATCAGGTTCGACTTCGTGATCTGGTCGGCGCCGCGGCGCTTCGCGAACCGGAGCACGTCGAGCGACCGCTCGTACCCGAACGCCGGACGGATCCGGTCATGGAGCCGCCGGACGGTCTCGAGGTTGTGGGCGAAGACGTCCGGCCCCGCGTCGAGCACCGTTCCGATGTCGCGCTCGCCGCCCTTGAAGTCGGAGGGCAGGACCTCGGTCCCGATCCCTGGGACCGCGTGCTTCACCGAGCGGATCGATGCCGCCCAGATCCGCGCGCCGCCGTCCGGAAGGTCGTCGCGCGCGACGCCGGTGAGGACGACGTACCGGAGACCCATGAGCCGAACGGCCTCGGCGATCCTCGCGGGCTCGTCTTCGTCGACCGGATCGGGCCGGGCCGTCATCACGTCGCAGAAGCCGCATCGCCGCGTGCACCTCGATCCGAGGATGAGGAACGTGGCCTCGCGCTCCTCCCAGCACTCGCCGATGTTCGGGCACATCGCCTCCTCGCAGACCGTGTGCAGCGACCGCTCGCGCATCAGCTCCTTGAGCTCGGTGTAGTTCGGGCCGCCGGCAAGGCGAACCTTGAGCCACGGTGGTTTGCGCGTCCCCGGCGCGTTCACGCCGGGACCGTTCGTGACGCCGACGATCGGGAGGTGCAGACGGCGGCCGTTCGGGTTGTGGTCGCGTTCGGCCATCTCACGCGAGTGTACGCTCGGCGCATGGCTTCGACCGCGAGGATCGCCGCCTTCGCGGCGATCCTCGCGGTGACGGCGACGTCCTGTCGGACGTCGCCGTCCGGCGACGCCGCATCGATCTGCAGCGATCTCCTGAACCTCCGCGCCACGGTCGCGTTCCTCGAGTCGCCACCCGCCACGTCGACCGTCGGCGAGGTCCGCGGCGACATCGAGAAGCTCGACAGCACGATCGGCGCGATCGGAGGATCGAGCGTGGTCTCCGAGTCGACGTCGAAGCAGCTCGAGGACGCCCGCGACGATTACCGGGACGTCTTCGACGGGATCGGCGACGACGATGCGTTCTCGACGTACGCGGATCAGACGGCCGCCCCGGCGCGGCGACTCGGCGCCGCGTACGACGCCGTCGTCGCCACGCTCGCGTGCGGTCGCTCGCCCTCGCCCGACGCCGGCACCTAGCCGACGTCGGCCCGGGAGAGCTCCACGTCGTCGTCGCCGAGCTCCGGCGGCTCCACGACCTCGCTAGGCCTGCCGGGGAGGAACACGTGGAAGGCCGCGCCGCCGCCGTCCCGCTCGCCGACCCACGCACGCCCCCCATGGAGCTCGGCGAACCGCGCCACGAGCGACAGACCGATCCCGGTCCCGGGGGTGTGCGGTGAGGCCGTGGGCCCCTGACGGAACGGTTCGAAGATCTCGGACCGGAGCTCCGGGCTCACGCCCGGTCCGTCGTCCTCGACGGTGATCTCGGCGCCCCCGTCCGCCGGCACCACGCGGAGCCAGATCCGGCGGTCGGCCGACGTGTGCCGGGCGGCGTTCATGAGCAGGTTCTCGACGATCCGCTCGACCTTCGCCGGATCCACCGCGATCACGACGCTGTCGGCCTCGGCGACGACCTCACGCCCGGTGAGGATGTCGAGGCTCTCGATCGTGCGCCGGGCGAGCGCGCCCACATCCGTGACCCGGTACTGGGGCGCCACGATGCCTCGGTTCAAACGGTCGATGTCGAGGAGATCCTTCAGCAGCCGGTCGAGCTTCGACGCGTTCTGTGCGAGCCGCCGCAGCAGGTCGCCGCGGTCGGCCTCACCCATGTCGGGCGCCCGCTCGAGGGTGAGCGACAGCCCAAGGATCGAGGTGAGCGGGCTTCGGAGCTCATGCGAGACGGCGGCGAGGAAGGTGTTCTTCATCTCGTCGAGCGCCCGGAGGCGTTCGGCCGCCTCACGTTCGCGTTGCTCGCTCTCGCGCAGCGCCTGCTCGGCGAGCTTCCGCTCCGTGATGTCGAAGATCACCCCTTGCAGGTAGAGCCGCGACCCGTCCTCCGCGTGGAGGAACGTCGTCTCGTCGTGGACCCAGATCGTTCGGCCGTCCGGGCGATGCATCCGGTATTCGGCGGTCCACGGGAGCCCCGACTGCGCCGCGAAGGTGTAGGTGTCGCGCACCTCGTCGCGCTCGCTCACATCGACCAGCTTGAGCCAAAGCTCGGGGTCCTCGAGCCACTGCTGCGGCGTGATCCCGGCGATGTCGGCGATCTGCGGGCTGACGTAGATCGACTCCATGCTGCCGTCCGGGACGTCGAGGTAGATCGCGGCGGGGACGTGCTCGACGATGCCTCGGTAGCGCTCCTCGGCCTCCCGCAGCCGGGCCTCCGCGGTGCGCTCCTGCGTGACGTCGTGGAGCACGCCCTGGCTGAACCTCGGGACGCCCTCCTCGTCGTGCACCACGACCGCCTGATCGCGGATCCACATCCATCGCCCGTCCCGGTGCTGGAACCGGTACTCCTGGTCGAAGGGCTCGTGGGTACTCGCGTGCGCCTCGACCGCGGCGACGACCCGCTCGCGGTCGTCGGGGTGGAGCCTGCTCCGCCACAACCGGTCGGGACCGGTCCATTCCTCGACCGAGTAGCCGAACACCGACGAGACCTGCGGGCTCACGTAGATCGTCGAGAGCGATCCGCCGAGCTCGTCGACGTACGTGACGGTCGGCAGGGTCTCGATCAAGAGCCGGTAGCGCCGCTCCGCCTCGTGCATCGCCTGCTCGGCGGCCTTGCGCTCGCCGATGTCGAGCAGGAACCCGTGACTGAACCGGGGGACGCCCTCGGCGTCGAGCACGATCGTCGCCTGGTCGTGGAGCCAGCGGATCGTGCCGTCCTTCGCGAAGACCCGGAGCTCGTTGTCGAGCGGCTCCCCGTCGTCGTAGTGACGGTCCTCCGCCTCGGCGACGCGCTGCCGGTCGTCGGGGTGGATCATCCGCTCCCAGATGTGTGGGTCGGCGAGCCACTCGTCCTGCGTGTACCCGAGCACGGTCGCGACCTGTGGGCTGATGTAGACCGTCGGCCAGAGATCCGGGTCGTCCTCGTCGCGCTCGTCGAGGTACGTGACCGCAGGGATCTCTTCGACGAGCTGGCGGTAGCGCTCCTCGGCCTCCCTGAGCTGCTCCGCCGCGTCCTTCTCGGCGGTGATGTCCTGCAAGACGCCGTGCCACATCTGGCGGCCACCCGAGCCGTCGACCACGATCGCGTGGTCGTGCAGCCACGCGATCTTGCCGTCGGCTCGGACGACCCGGTATTCGACGTCGAAGGGATCGCCCGTCTCGTTCGTCCGCTTCGATTCCGCAAGGACCTGCTCGCGGTCGTCCGGATGGAGCATCCGCACCCAGAGCTCCGGATCCATCAGGCGCTGCTCCGGCGTGTAGCCGGTCAGCTGCTCGTACTGGGGGCTGATATAGAGAGCAGTGCTCACGTCGTCGACGGCGTCGGTGTAGATCGCCACCGGGAGCTGCTCCACGAGGGTTCGGTAGCGTTCCTCCGCCTCCCGGAGCTGCTCATCCGCGCGCTTGCGCTCCGTGATGTCGTAGACGACCCCTTGCCAGAAATCCGGTTCACCGTGCTCGTCGCGGAAGAGCTCGGCCTCGTTGTGGATCCAGATCACGCGGCCGTCCCGCGTGATCGAGCGGTATTCGATCGCCCAGCTGTCGCCCCCGTCGGCCTCGTCGGCCGCGATCACCCAATCCCGGTCGTCGGGGTGGAGGCGTTCCTTCCACAGGTCGGGGTTCGCCTGCCACTCCTCGGGCGTATATCCGTACACCTCCGTCAGTTGCGGGCTGATGTACAGGTCTTGGCCGGTCGCGGCGTCTTCCACGTAGACGATCTGTGGGAGCTGCTCGACGAGCCTCCGGAGGCGCTCCTCCGCCTGTCGGAGGGCCTGCTCGGCCACTCGCCGATCCGAGACGTCGTAGAAGACGCCTTCGGCGTAGAACCGCCCCTCCCGCATCACCGAGGAGGCTTGGTCGTGGATCCAGACGGTGCGGCCGTCGCGATGGATCATGCGGTACTCCATGTCGAACGGTTCCCCGCGCTCGGCCGTCTGCTCCCAGGCGGTCGTGACCTCCTCTCGATCCTCGGGGTGCAGCATCCGGCTCCACGTCGTGATATCGCCGAGCCACTCGTCGGCCGTCACCCCGAGCAGCGCCGCGATGCCCGGCGCGATCCAGCGTTCGCCGACGTCGCCGTCCGGCGTCGACTCGATCATGTAGGCGACGACGGGCAGGTGCTCCAGCAGCGTCCGCCAACGTTCCTCGGCTTCGCGGAGCCGGTCCTCGGCGGCGTGCCGTTCGGTGATGTCGAGCATCACCCCTTGGTAGATCAGCTCTCCTGTGTCATCGCCGACGGGGTTGGCCTCGTCTCGGAGCCACCGCCACGCCCCGTCGGCCGTGCGCATCCGATACTCCTCGATGAACGGCGCTCGGGCCGCGACGGCGTCGCGCCATGCGTCGACGACGCGGCCGGCGTCGTCCGGATGCGTGTGCCGGTGCCACGCCATCGGGTCCTCCAGCCACTCCTGGACCGGGTAGCCGAGGACGTGCTCGATCTGCGGGCTGATGTAGGTGACGGGCAGCGTCTCCGCCGCGCGTGAGGAGTTCCATACGTACGCGATCGCCGGGACGCGCTCGACGAGCGTCCGGAACTGCCCCTCCGCCAGCTGCGCCCGCGCGTCGGCCTCCTTCTGCGCCGTGATGTCGTACATCACCCCGAGCGCGATCGTCGGCCGGCCGTCCTCCGGCGTCTGGACGTAGTTCGCCTCGTCGCGGATCCACACCGTCCGTCCGTCCGCGGCGAACGAGCGGTACTCGATCGAGAGGCTCTCTCGGTTGCGGTCCGTGTCGTCCGACCAGGCGAGCACCCGCTCGCGGTCGTCGGGATGCAGCATGTTCACCCACTCGGCCGCGTAGACCTCCGGCGTCACGCCGAGCAGCCGCTCGATCTGCGGGCTCACGTAGAGGTTCTGGTTCGAGCTGGGGTCCCAGCTGTAGGACACGGCGGGCGATCCCTCGATCAGCACGCGGAGCCGAGCGTCCGACGAGCGACGCAGGCTTACCTCGTGTCGCATCCGCCGGGCTTGCCGGACGGCGATCGCCGTCACACCCGCGAAGGCGAGGACGGCGAGCCCGGCCACCTCATCCCATCTGGCCGGTGACAGGATCGCTTCGAGCCGATCGAAGAGGTGGAGGAACAGGCCCAGCGCGAACACGACGGCCACGGACACCGCGACGATGACGACGTCGCGGCGCCCCGTCGGCCGCCCGGTCGAGCCGGCTGGCCGCATCCGTTCGCGCACGTCGATGCGATCATCGGCGAAGAACCGGACCCTCTGAACTGCCCTAACCGGGGCTTCCTTGCCGGGGCAGGCCGGATGCCGACTAGGTCTTTCGGGCTGATCCGTCCCGGCGCTCGAACCCCGGTCAGAACCGGGCGAGATCCCGCATCGCGGTGAAGATGTGGTCCGGCTCGGGCTCCATGTAGTAGTGCTCGAGCGCGGCCGCGAAGGGCATCGCCGGGATGTCCGGACCGCCGATCCGAACGAGCGGGGCGTCCAGCTCGAACATCGCCTGCTCCGCGATCGTCGCGGCGATCTCCGCCCCGGCGCCGTACGTCCGGTTGTCCTCGTACACGACCATCGCTCTGGAGGTCTTGCGGACGGAGGCCAGGATCGTCTCGGAATCGAGCGGCGCGAGCGAGCGGACGTCGACGACCTCGGCGCGCACGCCGTCCTCCTCCTCCAGACGCATCGCGGCGTCGAGGCACCGATGGAGCTCGTATCCGTAGGTCACGACCGTGAGATCGGTGCCCTCGCGCTTGACGTCGGCCCGGCCGATCGGCGTCGTGAAGGAGTCGTCGGGAACGTCGCCCTTCACGAGCCGGTAGCACTTCTTGTGCTCGAGGTAGAGGACGGGATCGGGATCCGCGATCGCCGCTCGGAGCATCCCGGCCGCGTCCGCCGGCGTCGACGGCATGACGACCTTGACGCCGGGGATGTGCGCGTAGAACGTCTCGATGGACTGCGAGTGGTAGAGCGCCCCGTGGATCCCGCCGCCGCACGGCGCCCGGATCACGAGCGGGCATCCCCAGTCTCCGTTCGTCCGGTACCGCATCCGCGAGGCCTCGGACAGGATCTGGTCGAAGGCCGGATGGATGAAATCGGCGAACTCGATCTCGGCGATCGGGAGCAGGCCGCGCAGTGCCATCCCGATCGCCACGCCGACGATCCCCGATTCCGCGAGCGGCGTGTCGACGACGCGCTCCTCCCCGAACTCGTCCAGGAACCCCTCGGAGATCTTGAACACGCCGCCCCGCGCGCCCACGTCCTCGCCCATCAGGACGATCCGGTCGTCGTCCGCCATCGCGTCGTGGAGCGTGTCCCTGATCGCGGTGACCAGGTTCTTCTCCGTCACGCCC
>Ga0075424_100000037_pt1 | contig 67417 bp, 54 predicted proteins | sample SoiMethybrSBSTD3_FD_75301 | JGI IMG/M metagenome (GOLD analysis project Ga0075424, IMG submission 75301) | Bulk soil microbial communities from a Populus tree surrounding site in Tennessee, USA - Soil MetaG P. TD hybrid SBSTD3 | ecosystem: Environmental > Terrestrial > Soil > Tree plantation...
GTCGCCGCGCCACTTGTTGCCGGCGTCCTTCGTCACCATGTTGATCGAAACGCCGCCGGCCATCACCTCCGCCGGAATCGCGGAGGTCATGTAGTTCACTTCCTCGAACATCCCCTGGTCGTAGTAGATCATCGTCGCGCCGCCGCCGCCGCCGGGCCAGTTCACGGTCGCGCCGTCGATGTTGTAGTTGACGTCGTTGGTGCTCGAGCCGTGCGTCGACAACGCGCTCTGCTGGAACGACTGCGTGCCGCCGACGTCGTAGGTCGCGACCTGGACGCCGGGGATGATCTTCGCCACCGACCACGGATCGCGCCCCGACGGGACGCCCTCGAGAATCGCCTGCGTCATGACGGTCTGCTGCAGGTTCGACTTCGTGTCGACCGTCGGCGACTCGCCGGTGACGGTGATGCTCTCGGTGACGCTGCCGACCTCGAGCTTCGCGTTGACGGTCGCGGTAAACGACGCGCTGATCTGGATGGCGTCGCGCGTCACGGTCTTGAAGCCCTGCAGCTCGAACTTCACGTTGTAGCTGCCCGGCGGCAGCCGGTCGAACCGGTACGACCCGCTCGTGTCGGTGACCTGCGTCTGCACGCCGCCGATCAATCGTTCGCCCGACAGCGAGACGGTGACGCCGGGCATCACGGCGTTGCTCGCGTCGGTGACGAGGCCGACAATCGATCCCGTCTGCAGCACTTGAGCCCACACGGGCCCGGCCGCGAGCACGTACAACGCGCACAGCAGCATTCGGCTAACTGTCTTCATTTGTCTCTCCCAGTGTTTCCCGCGAGGCATTATGGCGGTCCCGCGACAATACGTGGCAACCCCACTCGGGTCAAGAACCTATAATCCTCGGCACATGAAAAAAACCGCGCTGGCCGCGGCCGGATTCACGCTTTTGGGTTTGTCTGTCTCGGCGCGGTCACAAGCGCCGGCGTCGGCGGGCGCCCAGTCCGCCGATCGCGAGACGGCCACGGTCAAGCAGTACTGCGCCGTCTGTCACAGCGAGCGCGGCAAGGCGGGCGGCTTGTCGCTCGCGTCGTTCGACGTGAGCGGCGCCGCCGAGCACGCGCCGATCGCCGAGAAGATGATCCGGAAGCTGCGCGCCGGCATGATGCCGCCGCCGGGCGCGCGGCGTCCCGACGAGGCGTCGCTCGGCGCGCTGGCCGACGCGCTCGCGGCGCGGATCGATCGCGCGGCCGCGGCGAAGCCGAATCCGGGCTGGCGTCCCTTCCAGCGCCTGAACCGCGCCGAGTACGCGCGCGCCGTTCGCGATCTCCTGGCGCTCGACGTCGACACCGAAGCGCTCCTGCCGCCCGACAGCGTCAGCCAGAGCTTCGACAACGTCGCCGACGCGCAGGCGTTCTCGCCGACGCTGATGGAAGGCTATCTGCGCGCGGCGAGCCGGGTGGCGGCGCTCGCCGTCGGCGATCCCGACGCGGCCGCGAGCGAGGCGCATTACCGCGTGCCGAAGACGCAGTCGCAGCTCGCGCGCGTGGACGGCGCGCCGCTCGGCACGCGCGGCGGCGTGTCGGTCGTCCACACGTTTCCGGCCGACGGCGACTACGTGTTCCGCCTCGACCTGCACGGCAACGCCGACGGATTCCTGTTCGGCGGTCCGGCGGCCGGCGAGCAGATCGAGGTGTCGATCGACGGCGCGCGCAAATCGCTCCTCGACGTCGACCCGAAGATGGCCGAAGTGACGACGGGGCTGACCGTGCGCACGCCGCCGATTCACGTCGCGGCCGGCGCGCAGCGCGTCACGGCGGCGTTCCTCCAGCGCTTCGAGGGGCCGGTCAACGATCTCATTGCGCCGATCGATCACACGCTCGCCGACACGCAGATCGGCGTCGCGTACGGCGTGACGACGCTGCCGCACCTGAAAGACCTGAGCATCGCTGGGCCGCAGCGCGTCACCGGCGTGTCGGATACGGCGAGCCGCCGCGCGATCTTCACGTGCCGCCCGACGTCGCCCGACGAAGAGGCGCCGTGCGCAACGGCGATTGTCACGTCGCTCGCGGCGCGCGCGTTCCGCCGCGCGCCCGACGATCGCGAGCGGCAGCGGCTGATGGCGTTCTACGCCGACGGGCGCCGCGCGCGCGATTTCGAGGCGGGCGTCACCTCCGCGCTCGAGGCGATCCTCGCGAGCCCGCAGTTCGTGTTCAGGCTCGAGCCTTCCGTTCCACAAAGGGTGAACGTCCAGCGCGCTTCCGCCTTCGCACGCGAAGAAGCCGAGCGTGCTTCGGCGCGGCAAGCGGGTGAGCGCATCGGCGATGTCGAGCTCGCGTCGCGGCTGTCGTTCTTTCTCTGGGCGAGCGCGCCCGACGCGGAGCTCCTGAAGCTCGCGCAGCAGGGCCGTCTGGGCGCGCCGGGCGTCGTCGCAGCCCAGGTGAAGCGCATGCTCGCCGATCCGCGCGCCGACGCGCTGTCCACGCGCTTCGCCGCGCAGTGGCTGCGCCTGAGCGACGTCGAGCGCATGCTGCCCGACGCGCTGCTCTACCCGTACTACGATCGGTCGCTCGGCGACGCGTTCGTGCGCGAGACCGAGCTGTTCTTCGACAGCATCGTGCGCGAGGATCGCAGCGTCCTGGATCTGCTCGCCGCCGACTACACGTTCGTCAACGAGCGCATCGCGCGGCATTACGGCCTCCCGAACGTCGCCGGCAACGCGTTCCGCCGCGTCGCGCTGCCGGAGGAGCGGCGCGGCCTGCTCGGCCAGGGCAGCATCCTGGTCCTGACGTCGGTCGCCGATCGCACGTCGCCGGTGATGCGCGGCAAATGGGTGATGGAAGTGCTGCTCGGATCGCCGCCGCCGCCGCCGCCGCCGAACGTGCCGCTGCTCGACGAGACGAAGGCGACCGCCGCCGGCAAGCCGCTGTCGACGCGCGAGCGGATGGAGGAGCATCGCAAGAACCCGGCGTGCGCGTCGTGCCACCGCGTGATCGATCCGATCGGCCTCGCGCTCGAGAACTTCGATCCGACCGGCAGGTGGCGCATCAAGGACAACGAGGTGAGGGTCGACACCGAAGGCGTGCTGTACGACGGCACGAGGATCGACGGCGCGCCGGCGCTGCGCAGCGCGCTCTTGAAGCACCAGGACGTCTTCCTCGAGACGTTCGCCGAGAACCTGATGACCTACGCGCTCGGCCGGCGCGTCGAGTACTACGACATGCCGGCGATCCGCGCGATCGTCCGCGATGCGGCGCGCCGCGAGCACCGCTTCTCGTCGTTCGTGCATGGCGTCGTCGACAGCGCCGCGTTCCGGATGCGCGCGCCGGCCGGGAAATCGGAGTGATCATGTTCCTGACGCGCAAACGCGTGCCGCGGCGAACGGTGTTGAAAGGGCTCGGGGCCACCGTGGCGCTGCCGCTGCTCGAAGCCATGGTGCCCGCCGGTCGCGCCGCCGCGGCCGCCATCGCGCCGAAGCGGCGCCTCGTCGCGATGGAGATGGTGCACGGCTGCGCCGGCAGCACGGCGTTCGGCCTGAAGAAGAACCTGTGGTCGCCCGCCGACGCCGGCAGCGCGTTCGATCTCGCGCCGACGAGCCTCGCTGCGCTCGAGCCGTACCGCAGCTACCTGACGATCGTCAGCAACACCGACGTGCACAACGCCGAAGCGTTCGCGCCGCCCGAGATCGGCGGCGATCATTTCCGGTCCGCGGCCGTCTTCCTCACGCAGGCGCACCCGCATCAGACGCAGGGCTCCGACCTGCAGGCGGGCACGTCGCTCGATCAGCTGTTCGCGAAGCGAGTCGGCGACGAGACGCCGATCCCGTCGATGCAGCTGTGCATCGAGAACATCGATCAGGCGGGCGGCTGCTTCTACGGCTACTCGTGCGCCTACACCGACTCGATCAGCTGGGCATCGCCGTCCGAGCCGCTGCCGATGGTGCGCGACCCGCGCGCGGTCTTCGATCAGCTGTTCGGCGTCGGCGCGACGGCGGCGGCGCGCGCCGACCGGCGGCGCAAGGACCGCAGCATTCTCGACTGGGTGAGCGAGTCAGTCGCCGATCTCAACGCGCGGCTCGGCGCCGCCGATCGCGCGCGCCTCGGCGCGTACCTCGACGACGTGCGCGAGATCGAGCGGCGGATCCAGAAGGTGGAGGCGTTCAACGCGGGCGGCGAGGCGCGCCAGCTGCCGGCGGCGCCGATCGGCGTGCCCGACTCCTACGAAGAGCACGTGAAGCTGATGTTCGATCTGCAGGCGCTGGCGTTCGCGTCCGACCTGACGCGCGTGTTCGCGTTCAAGATGAGCCGCGACGTCTCGAACCGCGTCTTCCCCGACACCGGCGTCACGACCGGCTTTCACATCGCGTCGCATCACAACGATCGCGAGGATCGGATCCTCGACTTCGCGAAGATCAACAAGTACCACGTCAGCCTGCTGCCCTACCTCCTCGAGAAGCTGAAGAGCACGCCGGACGGCGACAGCAATCTGCTCGAGCAGTCGCTGCTCGTCTACGGATCGCCGATGGGCAATCCGAACGTCCACAACCACAAACGGTGTCCGCTGCTGCTGATGGGGCATGCGGGCGGCGGGATGGCCGGGAACCTCCACATCAGGGCGGACGATGGGACGCCGATGGCGAACGCGATGCTGGCGTCGCTGCAGACACTCGGCGTCGAGATCGACAGCTTCGGGGACAGCAGCCGCGCGCTGGATCTGGGCGCGCCCCGTCGGGGCTAGGGGCTGGGGGCGAGGGGCTAGCCGTATGGTGAAGAAGACGAGCGTCGCGACGGCGTTGCTGATCCTGGTGCCGTGCATCTGCGTGATGCGCGCGGCGGACAGGTCGCCGCTGGCGGACGCGGCCGAGCGCGGCGACGCGGCGGCCGTCCGCGCGCTGCTCGCGCGCGCCGCCGACGTCGGCGCGGCGCAGGGCGACGGGATGACGGCGCTGCACTGGGCGGCGCAGCACGGCGACGCCGACCTCGCGTCGCTGCTCCTCACCTCCGGCGCCAGCGTGCGCGCGACGACGAGGCTCGGCGGCTACACGCCGCTGCACCTCGCGAGCGCGAGCGGATCGGCCTCGGCGATCAAGACGCTCGCCGCCGCGGGCGCCGACGTCAACGCGCGTACGGCCACCGGCGCGACGCCGCTGATGCTCGCCGCCGCCTCCGGCGCGGCCGACGCCGTCGCCGCGCTCCTCGAGCTGTCGGCCGACGCGAACGCCGTCGAGAGCGCGAACGGCGAGACGGCGCTGATGTTCGCGGCCGCGCGCGACCGCGCCGACGCGGTGCGCGCGCTGGTGCAGCGCGGCGCCGACACGGCGATCGCATCGCGCACGAACGATCTCTCCACGGCGACGCCGCCCGAAGAGGTGCTGCAGAACCAGATTCGCGACGCGCAGAACGCCAAATCGGCCGCCGCCGGATCGGCGCCCGCGCCGGCGCCGCCGGCGCGCGGCGCGTCGACCGGCGTCGGCGGCGTGACGCGGCCGTTCACCTTCAACGAGCTGATTGGCAGCGAGGGCGGCCTCACCGCGCTGCACTTCGCCGCGCGCCAGGGCGCGATGCGCACCGTGCAGGCGCTCGTCGAGCTCGGCGCGAACGTCGACGCAGCGAGCCCCGCCGACGGCACGACGCCGCTCCTGATTGCGACGATCAACGGCCAGTTCGACATCGCGAAGTATCTCCTCGACCACGGCGCGCAGCCGAACCGCGCGAGCGACGCCGGGATGACGCCGCTCTTCGCCGCGCTCAACGTCGAGTGGGCGCCGAAGATGTTCTACCCGCAGCCGCGCGCATACCTGCAGCAGCAGATCTCCTATCTCGACTTGATGCACGCCCTGCTCGACAAAGGCGCCGACCCGAACGCCCGCGTGCACCGCAAGATCTGGTACACGCAGTACAACTTCGATCTGCTGCGCGTCGAGGAGTCGGGCGCGACCCCGTTCTGGCGCGCCGCGTACGCGAGCGACATCGCCGCGATGCAGCTGCTCGCCGCCGCCGGCGCCGATCCCGGCGTGCCGTCGACCAAACCGGCCGCAAACGATCGCTTCCGCCAGGGCGGCACGCGCTCGGGCGACGAGTCGAAGGATCACTCGGGGCTGCAGCCGATTCCCACCGCCGGCCCGGACGTTCCGCCGCTCGTCGCGGCCGCCGGCGCCGGCTACGGCGAAGGCTTCGCCGCCAACGCGCACCGCTTCGCGCCGACCGGCATGCTCGCCGCGGTGAAGTATCTCGTCGAGGAGCTGCACGCCGACGTCAACGCACGCGACGCCGACGGCAACACCGCGCTGCACAACGCCGCCGCGCGCGGCGACAACGAGATGATTTCGTATCTCGTCTCGAAGGGCGCGGACGTGACGCTCGTCAATCGCATCGGGCAGACGACGGTGGATATGGCGAATGGGCCGGTGCAGCGGATTCAGCCGTTCCCCGATACAATCAGGCTGCTCGAAGGCCTCGGCGCGAAGAACAATCACAAATGCGTTTCGTGCTAGGGATTTGGGGACTTGGGCGACTAGGGACTTCGGGACTACGGACGTAACGGAGGACGTGTGAAGAGGACCATTGCGTTCTTGACTGCCTTGCCGCTCGTCGCGGCGTTTGCCTTCGCGCAGGGCGCGCGCACGCCGGTGAACGTGAACGACATCGTCGAGCTGGAGATGCTGACGCATACCGAGCTCACGCAGAAGATGAAGGACGGCTGGACGTCGGTGTTCCTCGTCACCGGCGGCACCGAGGAGCGCGGCCCGCACGACGTGCTCGGCGGCCACAACATCCTCGCGAAGAACCACGCGACGATGGCGGCGAAGAAGCTCGGCAAGACGCTCGTCGCGCCGGTGATTCCCATCGCCGTCAACGCGACCGGCCTCAACGCGAACCGCGAGATGGCCGATCAGCCGGGCCCGATCCAGATGCCCGCCGAGGTGTTCAAGCAGGTCCAGATCGCCGCGATCGACAGCCTCGCGCGCAGCGGCTTCAAGGACATCTTCGTGATGGGCGATCACGGCGGCGGCCAGCAGCAGATGAAGGAAGCCGCCGAGGAGATGGACAAGAAGTGGGGCGAGAAGGGGACGCGCGTCTACTACGTCAGCGACTTCTACAACAAGACGCACGACGACGTGGACATGTACCTCTACCAGCACAAGCTGCCGATCGGCGGCCACGGCGCGATGATGGAAACCTCCGAGATGCTGTATCTCGAGCCGGCGCCCGGCGCGTACGTGCGGCCCACCTACAAGACCGTGCCGTTCGATGCGACGGGCCAGACGCCGGAGCAGTGGAAGGCGGCGCGTGACGCCCGCGATCGCGGCGAGACGCCGCAGCGCGGGGGCGGCGCCGGCCGCGGCCGCGCCAACGATCCGAACGCCCCGCCGCGCGTCAACAACGGCCTCACCGGCGATCCCCATCCGTCGACGAAGGAGATCGGCAAGGACCTCATCGACATCACGGTGAACAACACGGTGACGGAGGTCAAGAAGCTCCTCGCCGAGCGCCGCGGCAAGACGTCGCAATAGATCGAACCAACGTCGGCAGCCATCGTCTAAGACGCCATGGTTGCCGAAACCTTCCGGCAGGACGTGCGCGTCGGGATGCGCATGCTCGTAAAGGAGCGCGCGTTCTGCGCCCTCGCGGTCGTCGTGCTCGCGCTCGGCATTTGCGGCGTGACGACGATGTTCAGCGTCGTCAACGGCGTGCTGCTGCGCGGGTTTGCATTCCCCAACGCGGATAGGCTCGTCAGCGCCACCTTCATCGATCCGACGAGCACGAACTTCCTCGGCGCGAACAGCCAGACCTCGGCGATGGACTTCGAGGAGCTCGCGCCGGAGCAGCGCTCGCTCGATCCGATTGCCGCGTATCTGAGCGGCTCGACCGTGAACGTCACGATCGACGGCACGCCGCAGCGCTTCACGGGCGCCTACGTGACGGAAGGGTTCCTGCGCGCGCTCGGCGTGCAGCCGATCATCGGCCGCGATTTCACCGCCGCCGACAACACGCCGGGCGCCGCGACGATCGCGCTCATCGGCTACGGCATCTGGCAGCGCGATTTCGGCGGCGCGCCGGACATCGCCGGCAAGGGCGTCCGCATCAACGGCAAGCCGGCGACGATCGTCGGCGTGATGCCGAAGGGCTTCGCGTTCCCGACGAACGAGGAGCTGTGGATTCCGCTGTACACCGAGTTCCCGCCGCTGCCGCGCAGCGATCCGCGCGCGGTGAACCCCGCCCTGCTCGGCGTGCTGAAGCCGGACGTCTCGCTCGATCAGGCGAACGCCGAGTTCACCGCGTTCGCGCGGCGCATGGCCGCGGAGTACCCGGCGACGAACAAGACCTTCACCGCCGGCCGGGTCGAGCCGCTGATCAAGACCTTCACGCCGCGGCCGCTGCGCGGCACGCTGCTGACGATGCTCGGCTTCTGCGTCGGCGTGCTGCTCATCGCGTGCGTGAACGTGATGAACATGCAGTTCGCGCGCGCGATGCTCCGCGCGCGGGAGCTCGCGATCCGCTCGTCGCTCGGCGCGTCGCGCGCGCGCCTCGTCCGGCAGATGCTCACCGAGAGCCTGCTCATCGCATCGATTGGCACGGCGATCGGCGTCGCGCTCGCGTACCTCTCGATCGACTGGCTGTCGGCGTCGGTCCGCAGCCTCGAGACGCCGCCGCCCTCGTGGATCACGTTCGACGTGGACCGCGTCGTGCTCGCGGTGTCGGTCGTGGCGGCCGTCGGCGCCGCCGTGGCGTCCGGCCTGCTGCCGGCATGGATGTCGTCGGGCGTCGACACCAACGCGGTCTTGCGCGACGGCGGCGGCCGCGGCGGCACGAGCCGGCGCGTCGCGCTGGTTTCGCGCGGCCTCGTCGTCTTCCAGATCGTCGTCACCTGCGTGTTGCTCGTCGGATCGCTGCTGCAGCTGCGATCGATCCTCAACCAGCAGACGATCGACTACGGCTACGACGCGAACGGCATCATGTCGGCGCGCATGGGGCTGATGGACGGCGACTACCCATCCCAGGATTCACGCAAGCTGTTCTACGATCGGCTCGTCCGCGACCTGAGCGCCAGCCCGGAGTTTGCCGCGGTCGGGCTCACCAACCGCTTCCGCATGGTCTTCTCCGGCACGACGCCGATCGAGATCGACGGGCGCCAGTACCGGGAGAACCGCGATCGTCCGATCGCGAACGTCGAGCAGGTCACCGGCGGCTTCTTCGCCGTCACCGGACAGCGGCTGCTCGACGGACGCCATTTCACCGACGCGGACAGCGACGCGCGTCTGCCGATCGCGATCGTGAACGCCGCGTTCGCGCGCAGGCACTTCGGCGCGGAGAGCGCGCTCGGCCGCCGCTTCCGGACGATGACGAACAACGGCACGCAGGCCGGCCCGTGGCGCACGATCGTCGGCGTCGTCTCCACGGTGCGCATGCTCGGGCCGTTCAACACGCCCAACGCGGACGACACGGGATTCTACGTGCCCTTCTACGCGTCGCCGGTCGGTCCGGCGCAGCCGCAGCCGCTCGCGACGCAGTTCGCGACGGTCGTCGTGAAGCCGCACGCCGGGCAGCGCGCCGATCTTCTCGCGAACGCGCTGCGCCGCGAGGTCGCGAAGGCCGATCCGAACCTGCCGCTCTACTTCGTCGGGACGCCGAAGAGCCAGTCCGACGCGTTCGTCGCCGCGAACCGCATCATCGCGACGATGTTCACGATCTTCGGCGCGGCGGCGATCGTGCTCGCCTCCGTCGGCATCTACGGCGTGATGTCGTTCGCGGTCACGCAGCGGACGCAGGAGTTCGGCGTCCGGATGGCGCTCGGCGCGCCCGACCGCCGCATCCTCGCGATGGTCCTCGGGCAGGGCGTCGTGCAGATCGCAATCGGGCTGGCGCTCGGCTTCGGCGCGCTCGTCGCCATCACGGCCGCCGCGGGCGCCGGCATCCAGACGACGCTGTTCGGCGTCACGGCGCGCGACCCGCTCACCTACGCCGTCGTGTTCGCGACGGTCGCCGGCGTCTCGCTCACCGCGACGATGGTGCCGGCGCGCCGCGCCACGCGCGTCGATCCGATGATTGCGCTGCGCGCGGAATAACCGCCTTCTTTGCGGCCTTTGCTTTCTTGGCGCTCTTTGCTTCCGTCGTAAGATATCGGCGTCATGAAAGCCTGGCTGATCGTCGCCGCGGTGGCGGCCGGCGCGTTGTCGGTCGTCGCTCTTCAGGGAATTCCGGGCCAGAAGCCGCACGCATCCTTCTCCGTCGTCGAGGCGGGCATCCCGGAGATGCGCGAGGCGATGGCGAAGGGACGCGTCACCTCGCGCGAGCTCGTCGCCGAGTACCTGATGCGCATCGCGACCTACGAGCATCGTCTGCACGCGGCGCTCGCGATCAACCCGCGTGCGCTCGCCGAGGCCGACGCGCTGGATCGCGAGCGCGCGGCCGGCCGGCTGCGCGGGCCGCTGCACGGGATCCCCGTCGCGCTCAAGGACAACATTCACACCACCGACATGCCGACCACCGGCGGCGCGCTCGCGTTCGCCGGCTACGTGCCGCCGTACGAGGCGACGCTGACGAAGAACCTGAAAGACGCCGGCGCGATCATCATCGCGAAGACGGGGCTGACGGAGCTCGCCAACTGGGTGGCCGGCAATCCCGATCCGATGCCGGGCAACTACAACGCGGTCGGCCGCTTCGGCTACAACCCGTACGACCCGCGGCCCGATCCGCGCGAGGCGACCTTCGACGGACGGCCGGCGCTGCAGACCGGCGGCTCGAGCTCCGGCATCGGCACGGCGGCCAGCTTCTGGGCGGCCAACGTCGGCAGCGACACCGGCGGATCGATCATCAGCCCGTCGAACTCGAACATGCTCGTCGGCATCCGGCCGACGATCGGCCGCGTCAGCCGCTACGGCGTCATCCCGATCACCGCCGATCACGACACGGCGGGGCCGATGGCGCGCACCGTCGCCGACGCCGCGATCATGCTCGGCGCGCTCGAAGGCGCCGCGCCGGATCCGCACGACGCCGCGACGACCACGTGCGCGCCGCCGGCCGGCCGCGACTACACGAAGTTCCTGAAGCCCGACGGGCTCAAAGGCGCGCGCATCGGGATCCCGCGCGCGTTCTACTACGAGCGCATCACGCTCGACGGCGACGCGCCCGGACGACCCGAAGGCATCGGGCCGACGACGACGATCACCGCCGGACGCGGCGGCCTCAACCCGGCGCAGGCGACGGCGATGGCCGATGCGATCGCCGTCTTGAAGCAGCAGGGCGCGATCGTCGTCGATCCCGCCGACGTGCCGAGCTTCGCCGCGAAGGACCCGAAGGACAACTTCGCCGCGTGGGACTTCTGCTCCGGCGCGGAGCACGCGAAGGGCAAGGACGAGCGCTGCTCGGTGAACTTCAAATACGGCATGAAGCGCGACTTCAACGCGTGGCTGCAGACGCTCGGGCCGTCGGCGCCCGTCAAGACGCTCACCGGGCTGCGCGAGTGGAATCTCGCGCACCAGAAGGCCGGCGCGATCAAGTACGGCCAGTCGCGCCTCGACATCTCCGACGAGATGGACCTCGTTGGTGATCGCGCGCGCAACGAGGCGGACGACCGGAAAGACAAGCTGCTCAGCCGCGACAACGGCATCGACGGCGCGCTGAAGGCGAACCGCCTCGACGCGATCCTGACGCCCGGCGGCGCGGGCGCCGGCCTCGCCGCGCGCGCCGGCTACCCCATCATCGTCGTGCCGTTCGCGCTGGTGCCCAACGCGCCCACGCCGCCGTTCCCCGACGGCTTCGACGCGAAGCCGGGTCCCTTCGGCGTCGGCTTCACGGGGACGGCGTGCAGCGAGCCGCGGCTGATCGAGCTCGCGTACGCGTTCGAGCAGGCGACGAAGAAGCGCGTGCCGCCGGCCTCGACGCCGTAGCCGTGGCGGCCGCCGACGCCACGGACCCCGGGGCGGCGCGTCCTCCGTCGAGCGCCGCCGTCTGGCTGTTCTGGTCCGCCGTCTGGCTCGCGCTCGTGCTCGTCGGCGCGAAGCTGGCGTATCTCGGCGCGCGCCGCGATCCGGGGTCGGCGGACAACGGCGCCAGCCTCTTCTCGCTCGCCGCGATCACCTACCGCGACGTCGTCTTCGCGATCGGCGCGTGGGCGATCGCGCGCGTGGCGGTAAGCGCGCTTCGCTTTTCGCGCATCGCGTCGGGCGCGGTCGCCGCCGTCTTTACCGCGTTCGCCGCGATCGTGTCGCTGTACGCGATCGCGAGCGTCATCGCGTTCGGCATCCTCGGCGGCTTCCTCACCTACGCGCTGCTCCAGATGATCGGCAGCGTGCGGATGCTGGGATCGTCGGTCGGCGCATACCTGACGCGCCGCGTCGCGGCCGCGCTCGTCGGCGGTCCCCTGCTCTACCTGGCGGCCGTGGCCGCGACCGTCCGTGCGCGAAGGCGCCTGCGCGCGCCGGCGTGGCTGCGACGCGGCCTCGCGCCGGCGCTGGCGATCGCGTGGATCATCGTCGGGCAGCGCACGTTCGTCGCCGAGTGGGCGACGCACTACGACTGGCGCATCGCGGACAACGCGCCGTGGATTCTCGGATCGACGTGGTGGCAGGCGATCACCGCCGCCGAGCGGCCGGTCCGCCTGACGGAGCAGTTCGACGCCGCCGACCTGGCGGACTTCGAACCGATCGGCCAACGCACGGCGGCGCCGCTCGGCGCGCCGCCCGCGCGCCGCCGCGCCGCGCCGCCGCGCGCCGTTGCGCGCCCGCCGAACGTGATCCTCTTCGTCCTCGAATCGGTCGCGCTCCGGTGGACCAGCTTCGGCGGGCGCTACGACGCGACGCCGGTGCTGAAGAGCGAGGCGTCGCACGCGCTCGTCGTCGACAACATGTACGCGCACATCGGCCGCAGCTCGAACTCGCTCGCGGCGATCGTGCTGTCGGTCTACCCGAGGCTCGACTTCCGCGATTTCACCGAGGAGTATCCGCGCGTCGAGCGAACCTCGCTCGCCTCGGTCTTCCGCGCCCGCAGTTATCGAACGGCGTTCCTGACGCCGAGCGATCTGAGCTGGGCCGGCTGGAACGCCTTCCTCCACGCGCGCGGCTTCGACGACGTGCGCGACTACCAGGCGCTGCGCTGCTCGGAAGAAGTGTCGTCATGGGGCGTCGAGGATCGATGCATGGTGGATGCGCTCGTCGACTTCATCGCGCGCGAGCCGGGCCGTCCGTTCTTCGCGATGGGCTGGACGCAGCAGACGCATCATCCGTACGAGCCCTCGCCCGGCGTGCCGATGCTGGATCTCGTGCGCGATCTCGAGCCGGTGCCCGACGCGTACGACCTCCAGCGATATCTGAACGTGCTGCACGAAACGGATCGCCACCTCGCGCGGGTGTTCGAGGCGCTGCGGCGCGCGGGCATCGCCGACGACACGATCGTGGTCGTCGTCGGCGATCACGGGCAGGCGTTCGGCTATCCGCACGACAGCTATTTGCAGGGGCGCTCGGTGTACGAGGAAGACGTTCACGTGCCGCTGGTGATCTGGTGGCCGCGGCGCTATCGAACGGAAACGCACGCGCCGGTCATCGGCGGCCACGTCGATCTCGCGCCGACGATCGCCGAGTTGGCCGGCGTGCCGCCGCCGCCCGACTGGAAGGGACGCAGCCTGCTCGATCCGGCGCACCCGCCGCGCGCGTACTTCTACGTCGCGCAGGACGAGTTCAAGCTCGGCCTTCGCGAGAGCGAGTGGAAGTACATCTTCGACCTGCGGGCCGGAACCGATGAGCTCTTCAACCTGGCGCGCGATCCGGACGAGCGTACGCCGCTCGAGGGCGAAGAGGCGCGCGCCGCGCGGATGCGCCAGCGCCTCGCCGCATGGGCCGAGGCCAACCGCCGCCAGTACGAGCCGCGCGCGATCCCGTAAGCAATCGTCGAGTTCCGGCCCAAATCCCCCGTCTGGTGCCAGGCATGTGCCTGGCACCGGGCGGATGGCGTATGCTGCGCGCAGCGAGGAGGGCGGTTATGACCAACGTCCGACCGGCGCTGTTCGTTCTGTCGTTCCTCTCCCTCTCGGCCCCCATCGCCAGCCACGCGCAGGGACGTCCCGACTTCTCCGGCACGTGGTCGATGGACCGGTCGCGCAGCGAATCGGCGATGCAGGCCGATCCGATCGGTCCCACCACGGTCGTCATCACGCAGACGCCGACGGCGCTGCAGATCGCGACGACACGCGACGGACGCACCGCGGCGATCACCTACAAGCTGGATGGATCGCCGGGCCCGATTCCCGGCGGCACCGCGACGTCTCACTGGGAAGGACCGACCCTCGTCACCGAGAGCGTCCGCGACATCCAGGGCCAGACGGTGACGACGAAACAATCGCGGCGGCTCGGCGAGAACGGCAACGAGATGTTCGTCGAGACGGTGCTCGTCGTGCAGCACGGCTACACGCTGAAGGGCACGCAGAATTACGGCTCGGGGAAGGACGTCTTCACGCGCGTCAAGGAGTGATCGGCTTCAGCAGCGGCGACTGCGCGTCGCCTTCGTTCAGCGTCAGTTTCTGCGCGTAGCGCCGGAGCGATTCGAGATACTCCGGATCGTTCCACATGCCGTCCTCGACGTAGCTCACCGCAACGGCGAGGTACTCGCCCGCCGGCAGGCCGCGGATCTCGTAACGGCCGCGTTGATCCGGCCGCACCGCGCGGATCCACCGCGAATCCTCCCACCAGCGCGACGCGTCGCCGGCGAAGACGAGAACGGTGCCGTCGGCGACCGGCGCGCCCTTTTCATCGGCGAGGACGCCGGTGACCGCCGCCCCGCGGTCGCTGACAATCACCTGCACGCCCGACAGCTCTTCGCCGCCCTTCATCTCGACGGCGGCGTCGGTGATGTCGCGGCCGTCGTGCAGCACGCTCTTCAGGATCCACCCATCGGGCAGCGAAGCGATCAGCCGCGACGCGCCGTACGCGTTGGTCACGGTGAAGCTCCAGTCCTCGCGCACGCGTCCGCTGTCGGGAATCGTCGGACCGCCCCCCGGCGGCGGCGGCGGAAGACCGGCGCCGGGAATCGGCGACGTGTCGACGTCGACGACGCGCGCGGCGAGCCTGAAGCGATCGCGCGGGCCGTCGGGCACGCCGCCGTTGTCGGTGACGACGCGGCCGGAGATCGACCAGCCGGACGACGTGATGAGCGAGATGCCGGTGATGTCGACGCCGTCGATCGCGATCGGGAGCGTCGCGGTCTCCTGCACGGACGACTGCGGCGTCTTCCCCTCGACGAGCGCAACGGCGCGCAGCTTGTACTGGCCGGGCGAGATGTTCTTCAGCACGAACGTGCCGTCCGCCGCGGTGATCGAAGTGCCGGCCCCCATCATCAGTCCGCCCATCGGTCCCGCGATCTCCTGGAGGACGTTGACGGGGCGCGACACGAGCGGCCGCCCGATGGAATCGGTCGCGGTGCCCGAGATGCTGGCAGCGCGCCCCGGCATCAGCGCGAAGTTGACGTTCACGGCGTCCTGTCCGATGCCGACCGGCACGCGCCGCGCGTCGGTGAGCGACGCGGTGCCCGGAAAGTACGTCGGCGCGTAGCCCATCGTCCGCTGCTCGCCGTTCTCGACGACGGTCCACGTCTCGCGAAGATTCGCCATCACGTAGTACGTACCGGGCGCGAGGCCGACGATGCGGAACTCGCCGCCGTCGTCGGTGCGCGTGAACCCGCCGGCCGGCACCGTGCGGCGGCGCCCCTGCCAGTACATCGATCGCATCGCGAACACGGGCACGTCGGCGACCGGCTCCGACAGCTCGTCGATGATTTGTCCGCGGATGACACCCGAGCGCGGCAGCGCGAAATCGATGTCGTCGATCGTCTGCTTGTCGGCGATCTGCAGCGGCTTGCCCTGCTCGAGCGGCCGGCGCTGGCCGTACATCAACTGTAGATAGCCGCTCCGGCTGACCCGCAGCGTATAGCGCCCTGCGGGCAAGTCGGTGAGCTCGTAGCGGCCGTCCATTCCGGTGCTCGTCGTGCGCGGCTCGCCGCCAAGCTCCGGCGCGGCGGCCATGATGCGCGCGCGGCGAAGCGGCTTGCCCGTCTCCGCAGAGACCACGCGCCCGCGGATGATCGCGGTGCCGCTCTGCCCCGGCGCGCGCTCGCGCGGCGCCACGCCGCGCGGCGGCCCGGGCGGCGCACCGGGCGGCGGCGGACCGGGCGGCTGCGCGGCCGCGACGGCCGAGATCAGCAGCAGCGCGGCCGGCAACAGGACGTGTGCGCGGCGCATACAGTCTCCGTTTTATTTGCGGACACGCTTCGGCGGCGGCGGAGGCGGCAGGCGCCGCGGGAATTTGGCGCGCGCGAACTCCGCCGGCGGGGGCGGCAGCGGCGGCACGCTGTGGACCGGCCGCATGGGGTACAAGAGGCGGACCACGTTAATTGCGTCGGCGCTGCGGTACGGATCGAGGGCTTGCAGCGTCGACGAGAGCCACCAGACGAAGACGACCGACGCCGCGGCGCCCGCCCACAACGCGCTGCGCACGACGCGCGGCCGCAGGCGAACCTGCTCGGCGCGCCACACGAGATCGTCGGGCACCCCGAATGCGAGGCGCAGGAGCATGTGGACCGCGATGCGGGTCGGCGACGCGCCGCGGCGGCGCGCGTCCTCGTGCATCTCCCACAGATCCGAGTCGATCTCGCCGAGCCGCGCCGCGCGCGCCGCGGGACTCATGCGCGCGGTGTAGATCCGCGTCCACGCGCGGACGATCCGGAGAGCGAGGGCGAGCGTGATCGTCATGCGGGCGCAAGCCGCCGGCGGGCGCGCCGGCGTGCGGCGGCCTCCGCGTCGCGGCTCGAGGCTTCGGCGGCGGCCTCGCCGAGCGCCGTCAGCGTGTAGAGGCGCCGGCCAGGGCGATTCTCGCGCGCCGGGATCGCCGGATCCTCCCAGCGGCTGCGCAGCAGCCCCATGTTCTCGAGCCGCGCGAGCGCGCGGTACAAGGTGCCGTAGGCCGTGAGCAGGCGGACGTTCTCGGCGGCGCCGATCGTGCGCGCGATCTCGTAGCCGTGGAACTGGTCGGCGCCGCGGCCGCGCAGCGCGGCGGCGGCCTCGCAGATGGCGGCCTCGATCGGCAGCAGACGGCCCGGCTTTCTGCGCATGGCGTGATAATAGGCAGATATCTGCGCATGTCAAGCTGCGCGCATGCGCCCGCACTTTTCGTGGGCGGGTCCCCTTCTGGCACAAGACCACCGCGTGACGCCGCGCGCGCCCGCGTGCAGCGATGCGCAGGCATCGGACTTGCTGTGCCACGCGGCATGGTGAGCTTCATCAACCTTGGCCCGTACAGCTTCGTCCGCGTCGAGCTCCTGCCGCTGTCGCCGAACGGTCCGTATCGCCTGACGGTCGAGCACCCTGCGAAGACGCTCGTCGAGTACTTCGATACGCCGGTGGCGGCGATGACGCGGCACGCCGAAATCGAGCGCGTGCTGACGCACCACGGCGACGTCTAGCCCGCCCCGCGACGCGCGCCGGGGCTGCCCTACAATGGGCGGGTGGCGCGTTCGATCGTCCGGCTCGCGCTCCTGATCGCGTCGGTCGGCGCCGCGCCGCTCCCGGCACCCCCGCAGCAGCAGCCTCCGGCCCGCTCTCCCGACGTCCATTTCGCCGCCACACCGCAGCCGGTCGCCGACGCGATGCTGGCGCTCGCGCGCGTCACGCCAGGCGACGTCGTCTACGATCTCGGATCCGGCGACGGCCGCATCGTGATCCTCGCCGCGCAGAAGTACGGCGCGCGCGGCGTCGGCATCGAGATCGTCCACGAGCTCGTCGAGCGGTCGCGCCTCATCGCCAGGGAAGGCGAGGTCGCAGGTCGCGCCACCTTCATCGAAGGCGATCTCTTCACGTCCGACATCTCACCGGCAACCGTCGTCACGCTGTGGCTCACGGCGAGCGTGAACGCGCGCCTCGAGCCGAAGCTCCGTCGCGAGCTGCGCCCCGGCACCCGCATCGTCGCGCACCAGTTTCCGATCGGCGACTGGCCGCCGGAGCGAACCGAGCACGTCGACGGCGAAGAGATCTTTCTCTGGACGATCCCGCCCCGCTGAGCCTACACTCCGCCGTCCAGAGGGGGTGGATCATGGCTCGTCGCGTCCTTCCCGCGGTTGCGGCGCTCGTCTTCCTCGTTCTCGCTCGCGGCGCCTTCCCGACGCGCGTAGCCGGCCAGGCGAGCGGCCTGCCGTCGACGAAGAACGGCGACTGGCCGCATTACACCGCCGATCTGCACGGCACGCGCTACTCGCCGCTCGATCAGATCAACGGCACGAACTTCAACCAGCTCGAGGTCGCGTGGCGTTTCAAGACGGACAACCTCGGGCCGCGTCCCGAGTACAAGCTGGAAGGGACGCCGCTCGCGATCAAGGGCGTGCTGTACACGACCGGCGGCACGAGGCGATCGGTCGTCGCGCTCGACGGGAAGACGGGCGAAGTGATGTGGACCCACAGCCTGCGCGAGGGCAAGCGCGCGGCGGTCGCGCCGCGCCAGCTCTCCGGACGCGGCGTCTCGTACTGGACCGACGGCCGGGGCGACGATCGCGTCGTCTACGTGACGACCGGCTATCGCCTCGTCGAGCTGCACGCGAAAGACGGATCGCTCGTCACGTCGTTCGGCAAGGACGGGATCGTCGATCTGAAAGTCGGCGCGGTGTTCGGCAAGGGCCAGCAGATCGATCTGGAGACGGGCGAGATCGGCGTCCACTCGACGCCGGCCGTCGTGAAGGACGTGATCATCGTCGGCTCGTCGATGCGTGAGGGCGCGACGGTGCCGACGCACAACAACACCAAAGGCCTCGTCCGCGCGTTCGACGCGCGCTCCGGCAAGCTGCTCTGGACGTTCAACACGATTCCGAAGCCCGGCGAGCTCGGCAACGACACGTGGGAGAACGAGTCGTGGGCGGTGAACGGCAACACGGGCGTGTGGACGCAGATCACGGTGGACGAGGATCTCGGTCTCGTGTATCTGCCGGTCGAGACGCCGACGTCGGATTACTACGGCGGCCATCGTCCGGGGAACAACCTGTTCGCCGAGACGCTGGTGTGCGTCGATCTGAAGACGGGCCAGCGCAAGTGGCACTACCAGTTCGTGCACCATCCGATCTGGAACTTCGACAACTCGTCGGCAGCGCTGCTGCTCGACATCAACGTGAACGGCCGCGCGATCAAGGCGGTCGCGTCGCCGAGCAAGCAGGCGTACTTGTACGTGTTCGATCGCGTCACCGGCCAGCCGGTGTGGCCGATCGAGGAGCGTCCGGTGCCGCAGTCGGACGTGCCGGGCGAGAAGACGTCGCCGACGCAGCCGTTCCCGACCAAGCCGCCGGCCTACGGCCGCAACTATCTCAAGGTGCCCGACGATCTGATCGACTTCACGCCGGCGCTGCGCGCGCAGGCGCTCGACGTGCTGAAGCGCTACAAAGTGGGCGACTCGCCGTTCACGCCGCCGATTCTCGGCAACGTCAACGGCGTCCTCGGCGCGATCGGCGCCGGCACGGCGACCAACTGGCCGGGATCCGCGGCCGATCCCGAGCAGCACGTCGTCTACGCGCAGGCGAGCAACGCGCCGTCGGCGCGATCGCTCGTCGCCCCGCCGCCGGGATTCTCCGACATCAAGTACGTGTCGGGCGTCGGCGGCCAGGAGTTCCGCGAGGTGTTCGGCCCCGGCGACTGCTGCGCGGCCGACGCGCCACCGCGGCCGACGGCGCCCGCGTCGGCGCAGGCGCAGGCCGCCCAGGCGGCGGCGGCGCCGGTCGGTCTTCAGGTGCAGGGGCTGCCGATCTACAAGCCGCCGTACGGAATTATTTCCGCCATCAATCTCGATCGCGGCGAGATCGCGTGGCAGACGCCGCACGGCGACACGCCGGATCAGATCCGCACTCATCCGGCGCTTGCCGGGCTCAACCTCCCGAAGACGGGGCAGCCCGGAACCTCCGGCGTCGGCCTGATGGTCACCAAGACGCTCGTCGTGATGGGCGATCCGCAGGTGACGGCGCCGCCGGGACGGCAGCGCGGCGCGATGCTGCGCGCCTACGACAAGGCGACGGGCCGCGAAGTCGGCGCCGTCTGGATGCCGGCGGCGCAGTCCGGATCGCCGATGACCTATTCGGTGGACGGCAAGCAGTACATCGTCGTCGCGATCGGCGGCGGCGTGTATTCGGGCGAGTACGTCGCGTTCAGCCTGCCCGGCGCGGGGCGGCCGTCGAGCCAGTAGGCGCGTCCGAACCGACGTGCGGGGCCTCGTCTGCACGGTTGTCGTCGTGTGGGTGTCGTTGCCGGCTGCTGCGCGCGCGCAGCCGCCGGCCGCGATGCCGCCGCGCGATGCGCGTCCGGCGCAGACCGGGGCGGCGGTGATTCGCGGCCGCGTGTTTGCCGCCGACACCGGCAAGGCGCTGCGCCGGGCGCGCATCTCGGTGTCGGCGCCCGAGCTCGGAGGCAACGGCAAGACCGCGAGCACGAACGCCGACGGGCGCTACGAGATCAAGGACCTCCCTGCCGGCCGCTACACCCTCACCGTAACGCGCAGCGGCTACGTGCAGCTTCGATACGGACAACGCCGTCCGTTCGAGAGCGGCAAGACGCTGCAGGTGGCCGATCGTCAGCTCATCGAGAACGTCGACTTCACGCTGCCGCGCGTCGGCGTCATCAGCGGACGCGTGTACGACGAAACGGGCGATCCGATCTCGGGCGTGCGGATGATGGCGATGCGCCGGGTGTTCTTCGAGGGGCGCCGCCGGCTCGTGCCGGTGCGAGGCGCGATCCCGATGCAGACCGACGACGCCGGACAGTACCGGATCGTCGGGCTCACGCCGGGCAGCTACATTGTCCGCGCGGAGACGCGCGAGACGTGGACAACGACCGAGAAAGACGTCGAAGTCGTGATGGGCTACGCGACGACGTACTTTCCCGGCACGACCGTCGTGGCGAACGCGCGGCAAATTCCGCTGGCCGTCGGCCAGGAGGCGGTCAACATCGATTTCTCGCTGGTGCCCGGCCGCGCGATCACCGCGTCGGGCACGGCGTTCGATTCGCAGGGGCGGCCGCTCGCCGGGCGCGAGGTAGTACTCACGCAATCGATGCGCGCCCCCGGCGGAATGATGATGATGTCCGCCTTCGGCACGGCAATCGCCGCCGACGGCACGTTCAAGATCCCCAATATCACGCCAGGCGAGTACACGCTGAACGTCGAGGCGTCGAGCGATATCGGCGGCGCGATCGTGAAGGAGTCGGCGAGCGTTCTTATCATCGCCAACGACACGGACATCGACACGATCGCCATCCAGACGTCGTCGGGATGGTCGGCATCGGGACAGATCTCGACCGAAACGGGCGCCGTGCCGGCGGTCGCGCGCGACCGCGTCAGGATCACGGCGAAGCCGTCGAATCCGGATCTCGGCGGTCCGCCCAGAGGGCCGGGCGGCAACGCCGATAGCGGTCGCGTGAAGGACGACTGGACGTTTCTCGTGAGCGGGCTCTTCGGCCCGGCGCGTCTTCATGTCGATCTGCCGGACACGCTCGTGCTGAAGTCGATCGTGTCCGACGGGCGGGACATCACCGATGCCGCCGTCGAGGCGCGAAACGGCGAGACGCTGTCGAACGTGCAGGTTCTCGTCAGCGCGTCGGTCAACAGCGTGGCCGCGCAGCTCGTCGACGGCAACGGCGCGCCGTTCGCCGACGGCACGCTGATCGTGTTTCCTGTGGATGCGGACAAGTGGATCGAGGACTCGCGGTGGCTGCGATCGGCGCGGCCCGACGAGGACGGAAAAGCGCAGATCCGCGCGCTGCCCCCCGGAGAGTATTTCGCAGTCGCCGTCGAGTACGTCGAGGACGGGATGTGGAACGACCCGGAGTACCTCGACTCGATCCGGCGCTACGCGCAGCGCGTCACGCTCGGCGAGACCGGCGCGCAGACGGTGACCCTGAAGGTCGTCGCGCCCTAGCGCACTTTTCAGATCGGTGGCGCGCGTTTCTGGTAGCGCAGGCCTTCTGGCCTGCCTCGTGTGCTTCGTGTTTCTTCGTGTCTTCGTGATTCCGGCCTCGCGCGTCCCCGTCAGAGCGCCGTAGCGGCGCCGGCCTTCAGGGCGCCAGCCCGAGCGACGGGCGGAAGCGCGTCGCTCAAACAACTGAAATCGGCGTAGCCGTCGCTCATTCCGACCGCAGCGCCTCCATCGCATCGATCGTCGTCGCGCGCCGCGCGGGCACGTAGCACGCCGCGAGACCGACGACCGCGAAGAGCGCCGCGGCGCCGGCGAACGTCAGCGGATCGATCGGCTCGAGCCCGAACAGCAGCGACGCGACGAGGCGCGCAGCGCCGGATGCGAGCGCAAGACCCGCGATCGATCCCGCGATCGTCAGGGCCATCCCCTCGCGCAGCACGAGGCGGACGATGTCGCCGCGCGTCGCGCCGAGCGCGATGCGCACGCCGAACTCGCGCATGCGACGCGCGACGGCGTACGCCGTGACGCCGTAGATTCCCACCGCCGCGAGCAGCAGCCCGAAGACGCCGAGACCGCCGGCCACCGACGACGCGATCCGCTGCGGCAGCAGCCCGAGCGACGTGATGTCCCGTGCCGGCCGCGCGGCGCCGACGAGCACGTTCGCGTCCACCGATCGGACGGCGGCGCGGATGTCGTGCGCCGCCGAATCGATCCGCGTCCGCACGACGAGGTTCGTCCACCCGGCGCGGTACTGCTGCTGCAGCGGCACGTAGACGAAGAGGCCCGTCATGCCGTCGACGAGCGTGCCGTAGGTCGGATCCGCCGCCACGCCGACGACGAGCAGCGGCTTGGGCGGCGACGCCGTCGCCTCCGGGCGGCCCATCTGCTGTTGGACGACCGTCCCGCCGACCGCGTCGCCTTCCGGAAACAGCTTGCGCGCGGCGCCCGCGCCGACGATCACCACCGGCGGACTGCCCGCGCGATCGGCCGCCGTGAAGTCGCGGCCGGACAAAACCGCGATCCGCATCGTCGAGAAGTAGCCGGGCTCGACGATGTTCCAGTCGGCGGAGAAGATCGCGCGGCCGTTCGGATCGACGTCGCCCGGCGCGTGAATCGCCGCGAGGCTGAAGCGCTCGAAGCCGCTCGGCAGGCCGGACGCAATCGTCGCGCTCTCGACGCTCGGCAGCCGCCGCACGCGCTCGACGAGGTCGCGCGCCACGAGCGGCGCGGTGGCATCGGTGTATCCCGCGACGGAGAGATCGAGCTGCGCCACTTCGACGCCCGACGGATCGAACCCCGGATTGCTCGACCCGACGCGCTGCAGGGCGCGCGCGAAGAGGCCGCCGATGACGACGAGCACGATGCTGAACGCGATCTGGGCGACGAGAAACGCGCGGCGCAGCCTCGGCTTCGGCCCCGCGCCCGCGCTGTCATCCCGCAGTCCCGCGACCGTGTCGATCTTCGACGCCTGCAGGGCGGGCACGAGGCCACACAGCAGCGCCGCCGCGAGCGACAGGCCCGTCGTGAAGCCGACGACGCGCGCGTCGAGCGCGAGGTCGATGTCAATCGGAAACGGCAGCGCCGGCAGCGACGCGGCCACGATCGACGTCGTCACGCGCGCCACGGCAAGGCCGGCGGCGCCGCCGATCGCGACGAGCAGCAGCGTCTCCGTCACGAGCTGCCGCACGAGCCGCGATCGCCCCGCGCCGATCGCGAGGCGCACGGCGATCTCGCGACGGCGCGCCGTCGCGCGCGCAAGCAGGACGCCGGCCAGGTTCGCGCACGCGACGACCAGCACGGTCGACACAATCGCCGTCAGCAGCGCGAGGAACACGGCGATCGCCGCGCGATTGCCCTGCACCGGCGACGCGCTGAGCAGCCGCAGGCCCTTGCCGCCGTCTTCGTCCGGGTGCTCGCGTTCGAGCGCCGCGCCGATCGTCTCCACCTCCGCCGCGGCGGCGCCGATGCCGACGCCGCGCCGCAGCCGTCCGCCCATGATGATCACCGACGCCGCGCGATTCGTGAGAATCGACGTCCCGCGCGCCGGCGCGTACATCGTGATCGGAATCCAGATGTCGCTCGCGCGCAGGCCGGTGCCCTGAAAGCCCTCGGGCGCGACGCCGGCGATCGTGAATGGACGCCCGTCGACGCGCACGCTGCGCCCGACGACATGTGAATCGGCGTTGAACCGGCGCACCCAGAATCTGTGGCTCAGCACTGCGATCGGGCTCGCGCCGGGCACCTCGCTGTCGGCCGCGCCGAACAACCGCCCCGCCGCCGGCGCGACGCCGAGGACGGCGAAGTAGTTGACGCTCACCGGCATCGCGAAGACGCGCTCCATCGCGGCGTCGGCCTCGGCGGCAAAGCTCATCCCCGCCGGAAACATCGTCGACGCGTAGACGCCGTCGAGCGTCGTCGTCCGCTCGCGGAGATCGAGGTAGTCGGGATATGACCCGGGGTTGAACGCGTTGCCGCGGTGCACGCTGCGCCCGATGTCCACGAGACGATCGGGCTCGGCGACGGCTGGAGGCGGACGGAAGAGCAGCGCGTTCGCGACGGTGAAGATCGCCGTGTTCGCGCCGATGCCGATTGCGAGCGACAGCGCAGCCGTCAGCGTGAAGATCGGATTGCGCCGCAGCAGCCGCGCGGCGTAACCGAGATCCCACCGCAGATCGTCGAGCCAGACGAACGACCGCGCGTCGCGGTGCAGATCCGCCGCGAGCGCGGCGCTGCCGAGCGCGCGGTGCGCTTCGAGGCGGGCGTCGGCGGCCGAGAGGCCGCGTCGCACGAACTCGTCCTGCAGCAGCTGCAGGTGCGCGGCGATCTCGCGCGACGCGTCGGCGTCCGCCGACCGCCGGCGGACGACGTTGGCGAGCTTGCGAAGGAGACGCGTGAATGGCGCCATGGTCGGCTCCGCCTCATTCTTCCCGCAGCGCGTCGATCGGATCGACGCGGCTCGCCCGCCGCGCCGGCGGGTAGCCGGCAACGGCCATGCAGACGAGAAGGACGGCGCCCGCGAGCGCCGCATCACGCGGATCGGCGGGGCTCACGCCGTAGAGGACGCTCGCGATCGCGCGGATGGCGAGCAACGCCGCGGGAATCCCGATCGCGAGCCCCACCGCGCCGTGCAGCAGCACGCCGCGGACGACCATCGCCATCATCGTGCCGCGGCGCGCGCCGAGCGCGACGCGAATGCCAATCTCCCGCGTGCGCCGCTCCACGCGGTACGCCGTCAACCCGTACAGGCCGACGCAGGTGACGACGAGCGCGAGCACGCCGAACGACGACGCGAGGACCGCGACGACGTTCTCCCTCGCCAACGCCCGGTCCACGTCCGCCGTCATCGTGTCGAGGCGCAGCACCGCGAGATCCGGATCGATCGCCGCGAGCGCCTGCCGCACGCCCGCCGCCACCGCCGCTGGATCCGACGCGGCTCGCACCTCGATGGCGCGGGCGAACTGCGACTCGCCGCCGTCCGGATCGTCCGCGTGCGGACGCGCAGGCTGGAGCAGCGGCATGAACGCCATCGCCTCGTCGCGATCGCGCGGGCTGTCGTACTTCGCGTTCTCGACGACGCCGACGATCTCGAGATCGCCGCGCCGCCTGTCGCCGCCGATGCCGAACCGGCGGCCGATCGGGTTGGTGCCCGCGAGGTACTTCTGAACGAAGGCGTCGTTGACGACGGCCACGTGCGCGGACGTCGGCGTGTCGCGCTCGTCGAAGATGCGTCCGCGCAGGAGCCGCGTCCCGAGCGCTGTGAAGTAGGCAGGCGACACGCGGTTCAGCATCGCCGACCGCCCGTCGTACGGTCCACGCACGCCGGCGACGCTGATCGTGAAGGACCAGCAGCACTCGTTGAAGGGGCTGTAATAGGACAGCGCCGCGGCGCTGACACCCGGCAGCGACGTGAGCCGCGCGGTGATCTGGTTGTAGAGCGCGCCGAGACGCGCCTGGCCGTAGCCCGCGCGCGCGGGATCGATCGTCGCGACGAGCACGCGATCGGTCGTGAAGCCGAACTGCTGCCGCGCGAGATTGATCAGGCTGCGCGTCAACGCGCCGGCCGCCGCAAGCACCACGACCGAGAGCGCGACCTGCCCGACGACGAGCGCGTTCGCCCACGCGAGGCGGCGCGGCCGCGTTGGCGCCTCGGCGCCGCCGCGGATCGCCGGCAGGATGCCGAACAGGAGCGCGGCGGCGCCGGATGCGGCGAACGCGAAGCCCAGCACGCGCGCGTCGAGCGTCGTCGCGACGGGCAGCACGTCGCTGCCGCGGAACGCGAGGGCCACCAGCGTGGCGGCCGATGCGGGCGCGACGATGACGCCGAGCGCGCCGCCCGCGAGCGCGAGGGTCAGGCTCTCGGTCAGCGACTGACGGACGAGCCGCCCGCGGCTCGCGCCGAGCGCGAGGCGGATCGATCGGTCGCGTTCCCGCGCCGCGCCGCGCGCGAGCAGCAGGCCCGCGATGTTCGCGCAGGCGATCACGAGGACCGTCGCGGAGATCGCGAACAGCAGCCGCAGCACGAACCCGTAGGTCCGCTGCGTGCGCGCGACGCCGCGTCCTGCCGGCGTGAACTCGACGTGCGTTCGCGCGATCTCGGCCTCGTCCTTCGGCGACAGCACGGCACCCTCGCGCCATCGGAGCCACTCGCGCAGCGCCCCGGACACCCGCGCCTGCGCGTCGGCAACCGTCGTCCCCGGCGCGACGCGGCCGATGAGATACAGCCAGTGCCGATCGGGCGCGTCGACGAGCGCTGCCGCGCCGTTCAGCTCACGATCGGCAGCGATCGGAATCCAGAAGCCGGGCGAATCGGCTTCGAGCGTCTCGCCGTAGAACTCGGGCGCCGCGACGCCGACAATCGTCACCGGAACGCGATTGACGTGCACGACCGATCCGACCGCCGATGGATCGGCATGCATCCGCTCCCTGAAGTACTGGAAGCTGACGACGGCCACATGCGGCGCGCCCGCCGCATCGTCGGAGGGGCGGAGCAGGCGGCCGAGCGCCGGCTGCGTCCCGAGCACGTCGAAGTAGTTGCCGGAGACGAGCTTCGTCCACGCGGGCTCGGACACCCCACCGCCCGATCGGATGCTCGCGCGGGACTTCGAGCTCTGAACCGCGCACAGTCGATCGAGCGCGCCGGCGGCGCCGATGTGACGATACAGATCGTAGGAAAACAGCGTGAAGGAGCCGCCCTGGTCGCCGACGGCGGTTCCCGAACCCCTGGCATCGCCGAGCAGCACGAGATCGCCGGCGTCGCGCACCGGCAGCGGCTGCAGCAGCACGCGATCGATCAGCGTGAAGATGGCGGTGCTCGCGCCGATGCCGAGCGCGAGCGTCGCGACGGCGACCGCCGTGAACGCCGGCGATCGCCGCAGCGTGCGGATCGCGTAGCGCACGTCGCGCTGCGCGTCGTCGATCCACGCAAACGAGCGCGCGTCGCGGTGGAGATCCGCCGCGAGCGCCGCGCTGCCGAGCGCGCGCCGCGCCTCGGCGCGCGCCTGCTCGACGGCGCGCCCCCGCCGCACGAAATCGTCTTCGAGCAGCTGCAGATGCGCGTCGAGCTCGCGCGTCAGATCTCGCCCACGCCGGCCCGAGCGAAAGACGTCGGCGAGGCGCATGAAGAAGCGGCGCATCTCATTCCTCCCGCAGCGCGACGAGCGGATCGACGCTCGCCGCGCGCCGCGCGGGCACGTAGGACGCGAGCATCGCGATCGCGGCAAACACGGCGGCGACACCCGCGAACGTCGCCGCATCGAGCGGACGAAGGCCGAACAGCATCGACTCGAGGTAGCGCGTCAGCCCCGCGGCGCCGGCGACGCCGAGCGCGATGCCGGCCGCGGTGAGCAGCACACTGCGGCGCAGCACGAGCCGCATCACGTCGCGCCGCCCAGCGCCGAGCGCCACTCGCACCCCGATCTCGCGCGTGCGCTGCGCGACGGCGTACGCCATCACGCCGTACAGCCCGATCACGGCGAGCGCCAGCGCCACGGCCGCGAAGACGCCGACGAGGACCGCGTACATTCGCGGCCGCGTGATCGAGTTCGACACGATCTGCTCCATCGTCGCGACGTCGGTGAGCGTCGCGTGCGGATCGAGCTGGCGGGCGATGGCGCGAATGTCGGACGTGACGCGGCCCACGGGCGCCGTCGTGCGCGCGGCGTAATACACGCCGACCGGAAACAGCGGCGGCGGCCGGAACGCCGGATCGGTCGGCACCTGCCGAATGTCCATGAAGTACTGCGGCTCGGGCGCGCGATCGAGCCCGAACTGCCGCACGTTGCCGACGATGCCGACGATCTCGAGCGGCATGCGATGGGCCGGCGGGCCGAACAGCAGCGTTTGCCCGATCGCGGTCTCGCCGGCGAACGCCGTACGCGCCAGCGCGTCGTTGATCACCACGACGCCCGGCCGGCCGGCGGCGTCGTCGTCGCTGAAGCCGCGGCCCGAGAGCACGCGGATGCCGAGCGTCTTCAGGTAGTCGCGGCTGACGAAGCGGACGTCTCTCGGCTCGTCGCTGCGCAGCTGCTCGATTCCGTCGCGGCGCGTGGTGATCGTGAGCGAATCCTGCAGCTGCACCATCGGGAGCTGACGCGCGTAGGCCGCCGACTGCACGTCCGGCATCGCGCGCAGACGGGCGACGAACGCCTCGGCGAAGTCGCGCTGCTCCTCCTGCCGCCGGCTCGTCGACTGCTCGATCTGGAACGTCACCACCTGCGCGGGCTGGAAGCCGGGATCGACGGTGGCGAGCTTGATGAAGCTGTTGATCAGCAGGCCGGCGCCGACGAGCAGGACCGTCGCGAGCGCAATCTCGACGACGACGAGGCTGCTGCCGATCGTCGATCGCGGCGACGCGGCGAGATCGCGCAGCAGGTTGGCCTGCCGCGGCCGCGAGTGGCGCAACGCAGGCGCCAGCCCGAAGACGATGCCGGTCGCGAGCGAGATCGCGAGCGCGTAGCGGAGCGCGGCGGCATCGACCGCGACCTCGGACAGACGCGGAAACACGGATGCCAGGCCGAGATCCGATCGCCCGAGCGTCGTCGCGAGCAGACGGAATCCGCGGACGCCGGCGATCGCGAGCGCCGCGCCGAGCGCGCCGCCGAGGCCCGCGAGCAGCAGGCTCTCCGTGATCAGCTGTCGAACGAGCCGGCCCGCGCTCGCGCCAATCGCGGCGCGCACCGCGATCTCGCGCTGCCGCGATGCCGTCCTCGCCAGCAGCAGGTTCGCAACGTTCACGCACGCGATCAGCAGCACGAGCCCGACGGCGGCCGTCAGGACGAGGAGCGCCGGCCTCACGGGGCCGGTCAGCTCGTCCTGCACCGGAATCAACTCGTACCGCGGACGGCCGCCGACGATCGACGTGGACGGCGGCGCGCCATGCACGTCGCGCCGAATCGCGTCCATCTCGCCGGCCGCCGCCGCCGGCGTGGCGCCGTCGGCGAGCCGCGCCACCGTTTCGCGGCGGATGGCGCGACCGTCCGGCGATCTCGCCGTCACGCGCGGCACCCAGAACTGCGCGTTGTCGTACGGAAACCGGAACCCTTGCGGCATGACGCCGACAACGGTGTACGGCGCGTCGGGCACGACGCCGCCGCCGAACACGCTCATCAGGCCGCCGTCGAAGGTGACGCCGCGGCCGAGCACGCGAGCGTCGCCGCCGAACCGCTGCCACGCGTCGTAGCCGAGCACGAGGACGCGCTCGTGCCCGGGCGTCGAGTCTTCGGGCGCGAACGTCCGGCCGATGAGCGGCGCCACGCCGATCATCGGGAAGAACCCGGCCGACACGCTGAAGCCGTCCATGCGCGTCGCGTCGCCGTCGATCGTCGTCGTCAGGCGGACGAGGCCGAAGGAGGCGAGGTTCGCGATCGTCCGCGACCGCGCCGACACGGCGAGGAGATCGTTCACGTCCATCGCGGCGTACCGGCGGTTCGGGCCCCTGCCGCTGCCGATCTCCGCGCCGGGCACGTTCTCCCAGACGCGGACGAGGCGCGCGGAGTCCTTGTACGGCAGCGGACGGATGAGCACGCTGTGCACGACGGAGAAGATCGCGGTGTTGGCGCCGATGCCGAGCGCGAGCGTCACCACGACGACGAGCGTGAAGCCGGGCGCGCGTCGAAGCGTGCGGAGCGCATAGCGCAGGTCGCGGCCAAGATCGTCGAGCCACGCGAAGGCGAGAAAGCGTCTCACATGCGTATCCGCCTCAGCGCTCGTCGACGAGGAGCTTGTTCACGAGGCCGGCGATGCGGTGCCAGCGATCGGTCTGCTTCTCCAGCGCGCGCGCGCCGGCTCTGGTGATCGCGTAGTACTTCGCGTCGCGATTGTTCTCGGTCTTCTGCCAGCTGCCCTTGATCCAGCCGTTCTGCTCGAGGCGCACGAGCGCGGGGTAGAGCGTCCCCTGATTGAGCAGCAGCGGATGCTCCGCGACCTGCTCGAGCCGCGCGGCCAGCCCGTAGGCGTGCTGCGGCCCCATCGTCGCGAGCGCGCGCAGGACGATCAGATCGAGCGTGCCCTGGAGGATTTCGATGCGGTCCACGACCGCCACGCTCTCACAGGCTTCACTTGAATGTCAAGTGGAGCTGCGGAGATTTCCGAATTCTGGGACGTTTGGACAGTGACTCGCACGAGCGAAACCAATTTCTTGGGGCTCGGCGATCGCCGCGCGCTGAACGGTGACTTTCCCTTGCGAAGGCACGCGAGCAGGCGGCACAATGAGCGCCTCCAGCCCTCACAGGACGGCACATGACGCTGCTCACCGATCTGAAGTTCGCCCTGCGGTCGCTCGCGCGCGCCAAGGGTCTGTCGATCACCGTCATCCTGACGCTCGCGCTCGGCATCGGCGCGAACGCGTCGATCTTCAGCATCGTGCGCGGTGTGCTGCTGCGGCCGCTCGTGAACCGCGACGAGAGCCGCCTGATCTACATCCAGCAAAGCGCGCCGGGCAACGGCGTCGAGAACACCGCGTTCTCGGTCCCCGAGATCACCGATTTCCGCGCGCGCGTCCGGAGCGTGGCCGCGCTCGGCGAGTTCTCGACGATCGGCTTCACGATGGTCGGCCTTGGCGAGCCGCGCGTCGTTCGCGCCGGCGTCGTCGACGGCTCGTATTTCGACGTGATGGGCCTCCGTCCCGTCCTCGGCCGCCTGCTCAACGCCAAGGACGACGGGCCGAGCGCCGCGGGCGCGGCGGTCCTCACCTACCGCTTCTGGACGACGGCGCTGCGCTCCGATCCCGACGTCCTCGGCAAGACGGTCCGTCTCGGCACGCGGTCGGCGACGGTCGTCGGCGTGCTCGAACCATCGGTGCCGTACCCGGCGGAGACCGAGGTGATCGCGAACATCGTCACGAGCCCGCATCACCTCTCGGCGACGATGGTCACCGGGCGCGAGCATCGGATGACGCAGCTGTTCGGACGCCTCGCGCCGGGCGCCACGCTGGACTCGGCGCGCGCCGAGCTGCGTGCGATCCACGGCGGCATTCTCGCGGAGCACCCGGAGGCGTATCCCAAGAAGGCGGACTTCAGAATCGAGGCGGTCCGCCTGCGCGATCAGATTACGGCGCGGGCGCGCACGGTCCTGTGGGTGCTGCTCGCGGCGTCCGCGCTCATCTTCGTGATCGCCTGCTCGAACGTCGCCAACCTGATCCTCGCGCGCAGCGTCCGCCGCGAATCGGAGCTCGCCGTGCGCGCCGCGCTCGGCGCGGGCACGGGGACGCTGCGGCGCACGCTCCTCGCCGAGAGCCTGATCCTCTGCGGCAGCGGCGCCGTGCTCGGCGTCGCGATCGCGCAGCCGATGGTCTCGGTGCTCGCGCGGTATGCATCGCGCTTCTCGGTCCGCGCGCTCGATCTGACGCTCGATGCGAGCCTGTTGTGGGTCGGCGTCGGCCTCGCGATCGCCGCCGCGGTCCTCCTCGCGTTCGTGCCGCGCCTGCCGTCGGCCGACGCGACGCACGGCTTCGCGCTCTCGAGCGGCGGGCTGCGCATCACCGGCGCGACGAACCGGCGGCTCCGCGCGTTCGCCGTCACGCAAATCGCCGCGTCCTTCCTGCTGCTCGCGGGCGCGGGCATGGTCGTCAGAACGCTGATCGCGCTGCAGGCGGCGCGCCCCGGCTTCGAGACGCAGCGCGTGCTCGCGGTGAACGTTCCGGTGATGTCGTTCGGCAAGACGCCGGAGCAGATTCGGACCTTCTACCGCGAGGTGCAGCGGCGGGTCAGCGACGTGCCGGGCGTGGAGCGCGTCGCGTTCGGCAGCACGGTGCCGTGGCGGGATACGGGCGGCGGCGGCGACGGCCTCCAGTTCTCCGTCGAAGGGAGGACGCGCGAAAACGGCGTCGAGGATCCCCGCGCGCGCTCCCGGTCGGTGTCGCCGGGGTTCTTCGCGGCGCTCGGCATTCCACTGCTCGACGGCCGCGACTTCACCAGCGAGGACCGCAACGGCGGCGAGCGCGTCGTGATCATCAGCGCGAGCATCGCGAACGAGCTGTTCCCCGGCGAGAATCCGCTGAACCGGCACCTGATGTGGACCGACGGCCTCATGAGGTTCATCGGCGTCAGCACCGAGCCGCGCAGGATCGTCGGCGTCGTGCCCGACATCGACGACGAGCGGATCGATCCGCGGCCGGCGAGGACGATCTATGCGCCGTTCGAGCAGGAGCTCGGCGGCGGACGGCTGTTCGTGCACACGAAGACCGACCCGTACGCGCTCGTGCCGACGATCACGCGGCTCGTGCGCGACCTCTCCGCCGAGCAGCCGGTGGAGCGCGCGGCGACGCTCGAGGACGTGCGCGCCGACGTGCTCGCGCCGGATCGGCTGAACGCGATCGTCTTCGGCGGGTTCGCCGCCGTCGCGCTCGCGATCTCGATCGTCGGCGTCGCCGGCGTGCTCGCGTTCTCGGTGAGCGGCCGGACGCGCGAGTTCGGCATCCGCCTCGCGGTCGGATCGCACCCGCGATCGATTCTCGCGCGCGTCTTGAGAGAGGGCCTCGTGATGTCGGCGCTCGGCGTGGTGGCGGGCGCCGCCGGCGGCTTCGCGCTCGCGCGCGTCGTCAGCAGTTACGTGCAGCAGGTGCAGCTGCCGGGCGCCGTGCCGATCGCGGTGTCAGCCGGCGTGCTGCTCGCCGCGGCCGTCGTCGGCTCGCTGCTGCCGGCCGCGCGCGCAGCACGCGTCGACGTCGTCCAGGCGCTGCGCGCCGAATAACGACAGTTACATCCCCGGCTTGGCGGCGGTTTTGATGCGGAACGATCCGTCGTCGAACCGCTCGCGGTACGTGTTGTGGCAGGTGCCGCATACCTGCTGCACGGCGGGCACGGCGGCCTTCGCGTCGTCCCATTTGCCGGCGGCGATTGCGGCCTGAATGCCTTCCACTTTCACGCGCGCCTCGTGCGCCCACTGCGCCGCGTCGGCCTTCTTCGGCTTCCAGAACGCCTCGATGTCGGTGAAGCCCTGCTTGAGCACCGCCGCGTTCTTCGTCGCGTCCTCCGCCTTCGAGCCGTCGACGGCGGCGCGCAGCGCGGCGAGCGCGGGCGGCAGCGGCTTCATCACCTTGCTGAGCGCCTCTTCGTCGGCGGTCATCGGCGGCGGCAGCCGCTTGGCGAGATCGACGAACTTGTCGGTGATGACCGACGTCGCGATCAACGCCGGCCGGCCCGTGTACTTCGCGACGGCGTCAGGCGGCAGATCGATCTTGTAATCCTTCGCCTTCTTCGCGATCTCCTCGGGATCGAATTTGACGAGCTCGCCCATCACGGTCACGTAACTCTTCGGATCGACCGGCGACTGCAGCGTCGGCACGAGCACGAGCACGTCGGTCGGCTTCTGCGGCGCCGGCGCGCCCGCCACGCGGCGCTGGTCGACGGCGAACGCCGACTTCGACAGAATCTGCTCGACCGCAGCGGTGATCGTGACGCCCTGTCCGTAATACGCGTCAGGGTGTGCGTTGACGCTGTTTGTCGCCACTGGAATCAGCGGTTTGGCCGGCGGCGGGGCCGGCTGCTGTCCCGCCGGCGGCGCGCCGCGCTCCCCGCGCTGCCCGCCGCGGCCGGCTTCGGCCGGCGGCTGAGCGGGCTGATCGGTCGGCCGCGGCGCCGGCGGCGGCTGCTGCGCGGTGAGACCGACGCCCACGACGAGAACTGCGCACGCCGCTGCACACACGCTCGAGAGCAGCCGCTGTTTGATTCCCGGCACCATGGATCGCACTCCTTCGAAAACCAGCCACCGATTGTACTCGGATAGCCGCCGCGAGGCCGCGCCGCACGGCGCGGCGACAGGGACCGAACAGTAATATATGCTGGCAATTACGTTGCAACAGTTCGTCTCCGGCAGCTCGAATACGTAACGCGCGCCACACCATGCCGCTATCGAAGCGTCGTCCCACGGATGCGCCGGCCGTGATCGTGATCGAGGACGATCTCGACGCGCGCCGGTTCTACGCCGACTACCTGCGATCGAAAGGGTGGAACGTCTTCACGGCGCAGGACGGTCGAGCGGGCCTGAACAAGGCGCTGGAGCTGACGCCGGATGTGATCCTGCTCGACCTCGCGATGCCGAGAGTCGACGGCTGGACCGTGCTCGAGCAGATTCGCGAGTCGAGCGCGACGGCGCACATCGCGGTCGTGGTCGTGTCGGCGCTCTCCAACGCGCGCGATAAAGCGTTCCAGGCCGGCTGCGACGCCTATCTGATGAAACCCTGCTCGCCCGAGATCGTCTACCTGCAGCTGCGGGCGCTGCTCCGTCTCAAAGGCATCGCCGCGTCCATCTGACTCAGCGGCCCGGCCCGTGACGCCGATCTCGTCCGCTGCGCCGCTGGCGTTGCCGCCGCTCCGTGCCGGTCGGGTTGCCGATATCGGCCTTGCGCCGATCGCCGCTGCGGCGCTCGTGTGTCGCGCGCCGCTCGCGCGCGGGCGGCACCGGCACCGTCGCCGCGACGGCCGCGCGCTCGCGCTGGAGCCGCGCGGTGCGGCGCGCGGGGTCGAGCACGTCGAGGAGCCCTTCGTACACCAGCTTCGCGCGCGCGTCGCCGCCCTTCGCGATGACCTCGCGCAGGAAGCTCGCGGCGGCCTGGATGTTGGCGCGTTGCCAGTTCGGGTTCATGACGAGCAACTGTAATACGATCGTGGAGCTTTGGAGCGCGTCACCACGGAGACCACGGTCGATCAGGCCTGGCAGGTCGTGCTCGCCGCCGCGGCGCACGCCGATCGCCTCACGGAATCGTCCGCGCCGTCCGCCTACGCGCTCGGCGACGCCGGCGCGCTGCGGCGTGTCGCCGACGGCGATCGCGACGCGGTGATCAGATGGCATCCGCGCGACGGATGGTCGCTCGCGCTGCCGGCCGAGGATCCGCGGCACCCGCTCATCGACCTGTATCTGCCGATCTGCAGCGCCACGATCGCGCGGCCGATCACCGTCGGCCATCTCGGCCAGAGTCTCGACGGCTTCATCGCGACGCACTCGGGCGAATCGCAGTACGTGACCGGCGAGGAGAACATCAGGCACCTGCACCGCATGCGCGCGCTCTGCGACGCCGTGGTCGTCGGCGCGGGGACGGTCGCCGCCGACGATCCGCAGCTGACGACGCGGCACGTGAGCGGGCCGAGCCCGGTGCGCGTCGTGCTCGATCCGGCGCGGCGGCTGGCCGATCACTACCGCGTCTTCAACGACGATGCGGCGGCGGACACGATCTACGTGTGCGGGAAATCGGCGATGCGCGAGGGCGAGACGCACCTGGGCCGCGCGTCGGTCGTGGCGGTGGACGACGAAGGCGATCGCCTCGACGTCGCCGCGGTCCAGCGGGCGCTGCGCGATCGCGGGTGCCACCGGATCTTCGTCGAGGGCGGCGGCGTCACCGTGTCGATGTTTCTCGAGGCGAACGCGCTCGACAGGCTGCAGATTGCGATCGCGCCGCTGCTCATCGGCGACGGCCGGCCCGCGATCCGCCTGGCGCCGCGGCTCGCGCTGAGCGACTGCCATCGGCCGCGCTACCGCGTCTACCGCATGGGCGCCGACGTGCTCTTCGACTGCGACTTGACCGCCGACGCTGCCGACGAGGATCGGCGCGCCCCGCCGCCGCCGATTACGCGCGTCATCTAATCACGGTTGACGCTTCCCACATTCCAAATTCCAAATTCCTAATTGCGCGGCCACGCGGCGATATCCTCGTGGCCGACGACGATGACCGACGTCCCTTCGTCGAGGCGCGCGAGGCGCCGCGCGCGCCAGGCGGCGACGATCGCCGCGCGATCGGGGGCCATTTCGACCGCGGCATCTGCCCACCCGTCGATCAACGCGCGTTGCAATGCGCCCTCGCCGGCGCCGAGCGTCCAGTCGCTGCGATCGCGATCGACGTCGAAGCCGGCCGCGTCGAGCCGGCGCACGGTTTCGTCCGCCGCCGCCGGTCCGAGCGCGGGACCGAATCCCTTGTCGCGCCGCTGATGGCGGTTCACCAGATCGCGCACGCCGGCGTCGCCGGCATCCTCCGGCGTGCACGCAATCCGGCCGTCGTAGGTCAGCGCAAACAGCACGGCGGCGCCGGCGCTGCGGCACGCGGCGCTCAGGAGGCCGACGAATCGATCCGACACCAGATCGAGCAGCGCGGACGCGGTCACGAGCGAGGCGCCGTCGACCAGCTCGTGCGCGGACGGCGCGTCGAGCGTCGAGAGATCGAACGTATCGGCGGCGATCGTGGCGACGTTAGGGACGATCGTCCGCGACGCGGCGCCGAGCAGCGCGGCATCGTGATCGACGAGCCGCCACTGCTGCCGCGGCGGCAGATACGGCGCGAGATACCGCACGTTCGATCCGGCGCCCGCGGCCAGATCCACGATCCGCGGCCTTCGCGTCGAGCGCGCGATGCGTTCGGCGATCGCGCGCGTCAGCCGTGCGGATCGCGCCGCGTGGTCCGCCGGCTCGCGCAGCGCGAGCCACTCGGCGCTGAAGTCACCCATGCGCGAGCTCGCGGGCGCGCTCGAGCGCGCCCGCCATGCCGAGCGCCGCGTCCTCCCAGGTCGGCAGCCGCGCGCGGACGCGGCGCGCGCCGGCGGCGAAACGCGCGCGCAGGCTGGGATCGCCGAGCGCGGCGTCGAGCGCGCTCGCGAGGGCGGCGGCGTCGCCCGGCGGCACGACGATGCCGGCGTCGCGGCCGACGAGATCCGCAATCGCGCCCGTCGCCGTCGCAATCACCGGCAGCCCGCGCGCGAGCGCTTCTGCGACGGCCATCCCGTAGCCTTCGTGAAAGGTCGCGAGCACGAACAGATCCGCGCGGTCGTACTCGACCGCGAGCTGCGCCGCATCGAGATCGCCGAGCAGCTCGACGCGGTCGCCGACGCCGTGCGCGCGAACCCGATCCGCGACGCGCGCCGCCGTCTCTTCGTCGCGATCGGTGCTCCCCGCGCACCGGAGCCGCCAGCGCCGCGGCGCCGACGCCAGCGCGTCCAGGAGCAGCTCGTGACCCTTGCGCGGCGTGAGCGTCGCGACGCAGAGCAGCGTCAGGTCGTCCGCGCGCGGGCGATCGGCGTCGAACGTCGAGCGCGCGAGGGGCGCCGGATCGGTGCCGGGCTCGACGATGCTGACGCGATCCGGCGGCACGCCGTACCGCGCGAGCGACGTCGCCGTCGCGCGGCTCGTCACGACGACCGCCCGCGCCGAGGCGAGCGCGCGCCGCTCGCTCGCCTCGAGCGCCGCCGCGCGATCGGGCGCGAGGCCGGTTTCGAGCGCGAGCGGATGGTGGACGAGCGCGACGACGGCGAGCCGCGCGGCGTGCGGCGCGATTTCGTCGGGCAGCGCGCCCAGCGCGAGGCCGTCGGCGAGCACGAGCCGGCCGTCCGGCATCGCCTCGAGCGTCGACGCGGCCTGCGCGCGGGCGGCGGACGTCGGAAACGGAAAGCTCGTGTCGAGGCTGTGGACCGACACCCTCCAGCCGGCGGCGCGCAGGCCTGCGATGATCCGGCGGTCGTAGGCGTAGCCGCCGGTTCGCGTCTCGAGATCGCCGGGGACGACGACCGACAGCTCGGAGCGCGCGCGCGCCGGTGGCGTCACGGCACTGCTGATTCGTACGATGCGCGCGCGACGTGCGATTCGTGGAGCGTCACGCAGATCGACGCGACGCCTCGCGCCTCGGCGCCGAGATCTCCGCGCGTCACGGCAGCCGCCACGCGGTCGAACACCACGCGCGCCAGAAATTCGGTCGTCGTGTTCCGGCCGCGAAACTCCGGCATCTCGTCGAGGTTGCGGTAATTCAGCTCCGCGAGGACGGCGCGCAGCGCCTCGCCGGCGCGGCCAATGTCCACGACCATCCCGTTCGCGTCGAGATCGGGACGGCGGAACTCGAGATCGACGACGTAGGTCGCGCCGTGCAGCCGCTGCGCCGGGCCGAACGCGTCGCCCGAGAAGCTGTGCGCGATCATGAAGTGATCGCGAACCGAGACGGTATACATAGCTGCTTGGAGATTGGGGATTGGGGATTGGGGATTAGGGACTAGGGGTTGGTCGGATCACGACCGTCACACTGTCCAATCCCGAGCACCAATCCCTCTAATCCCCTGTCCTCAGTCCAATCCCCAATCCCTAAGCCCCAATCCCCCCGTACCGCACGCGGTGAACGATCGCCTCGCTGCCGGCGGCGAGCCGCGGCATCACCTGCGGCAGATCGTCGAAGCCGCTCTCGCCGGTGATGAGCACGTCGAGCGCGGAATCGGCGAGCAGCGAGAGCGCGAGCCGCATGCGGCGATGCGCGTCCCATCGCGCGCGCTGCGCCGGCGCGACGCTGCCCACCTGCGACGACCTGATCGTCAGCCGCCGCGCGTGAAAGGCTTCGCCGAGCGGCACGGTCACCGGGCGATCGCCGTACCAGCTCAACTCGACGATCGTCGCCTCGAACGCGGCGATCTCGAGCGCTCGCTGTAGTCCGGCCGGGGATCCGCTCGCATGAATGACGACGTCGCGATCGCCGCTCGCCTGCTCCGGCGCGGCGAAGCGGACGCCGAGCGCGCGCGCCACACCCGCGCGCGACGGGTTGACGTCCACGAGCTCGACGTCGCACGCCGCGATGCGCGCCGCGAGCCATGCGGCCATGCTGCCGACGGCGCCCGCGCCGACGACCGTCACGCGATCGCCGATGCCGATGCCGGCGTCCCACACGCCGTTGATGGCCGTCTCGAGATTCGCCGCGAGCACCGCGCGCGCCGGCGGAACACCGTCGGGAAGGACGTGCGCCGCCGCAGCGGGCACGACGTAGCAGGTCTGATGCGGATACAGCACGAAGACGCGCCGCCCCTCGAGCTCCGCAGGGCCGCGCGCGATCGTGCCGACGCTCGCGTAGCCGTACTTCACCGGCGCGGGAAACACGCCTGCCTGAAACGGCGCGCGCATGCGCGCGTGTTCGCTCGCCGGCACGCGCCCCTCGAAGACCAGCGCCTCGGTGCCGCGGCTGATCCCGCTGAACAGCGCCCGCACTTCGACCTCATGCGCCGCCGGCGCCGCGAGCCGCTCGGCGCGGATCTCACCTCGGCCGGGCGCGGCGATCCAGAACGCGCGAGCCTCGTCGCACGGCATGCGCAGACAATATAATGGAGGGACCGACACCCTTGATAACCACGACCTGGCGGCTGCCCGACGCGCCCCTGCGCGCGAGCGCCGTCGCCACCCATCTCGTCGCGCTCGTGGCCGTCGCCGCGCTCGCCTCGGCCGCGCGCGCCGCTCTGCCGCTGAGCGCGCTCTACGCCGCAAAGGCATCGGCGGCGTTCGCCGCGTTGATGGTCGTGTCGCTCGGCTTCCTGCAGCAGCATCATCCGTTCGCGCGCTTCGGCCCCGCGAACCAGGTGACGACGATGCGCGCGGCGGCCGTGTCGCTGATCGTCGGCCTCGTCGGCGAGGCGCCGCTGCCGCCGCTGGCGGCGGGCGCGGTCGTCGCGAGCCTGGTGGCGACGATGCTCGACGGCGTCGACGGGTGGCTGGCGCGGCGGCACGCGATCGCCAGCGAGTTCGGCGCCCGCTTCGACATGGAAGTGGACGCGCTGCTGATCCTCGCGCTGTCGGCGCTCGCGTGGACGTTCGGCAAGGCGGGCGCGTGGGTCCTCGCCTCGGGCGCGATGCGCTACGCGTTCGTCGCCGCCGGCGCGCGCTGGCACTGGATGCAGGCGCCGCTGCCGCCGACCCGCCGGCGCCAGACGATCTGCGTCGTGCAGGTGGCCGCGCTCACGATCGCGCTCGTTCCCATCGTCGCCCCGCCGATCGCCGCCGCGATCGCCGCGGGTGCGCTCGCCGCGCTCGCCTGGTCGTTCCTCATCGACACGCTGTGGCTGTGGCGCCGGGCGCGCTAGCGCTGGGCGCGCTCGCTGCCGCGCTGGCGCTGCTCGACGCGTCGCTGTCGTTTCACAACGTCTGGCCCACGCCGGCGATCGCCTGGCGCGGCGAATTGTCGGTCGAGCTCGCCGCCGTGCTCCTGATCCTCGCCGCGTGGCGGCGGCGCTCCGATCGTCCCGCTTCGACCGGCGTCCTGCGTCTGCTCGCCGTCGTCTGGCTGCTGCTCGTGATCGGCCATTACGCCGACGTGACGACGCCGGCGCTCTACGGACGCGACATCAACTTGTACTGGGACGTCCGGTACATGCCCGACGTCGCCGCCATGATCACGACTACGGTGCCGGCGTGGATCACGATCGCCGTCGTCGTCGCGCTGGCGATCGTCGTCGCCGCGCTGTACGCGATCGTCCGATGGGCGCTCGGCCGCGTGGTTGTCGCGATGAAGGATCGGCGGGTGCGGGTCGCGGCGGCGATCGCCGCCGCGGCGATGATTCTCCTGTTCGCCGCGCAGCAGGCGACCGACCGCGCGCCGGCCGTGCCTGAATTCGCGGCGCCGGTCGTGGCGACCTACGCGCGCCAGGCGCGGCTCGTCGCCGGCGCGATGAGCGCGTCGAAGACGCTCGCGCCGAGCCCGCCGATGGACGGCGATCTCGCGCTCGCGCGCGGCGCCGACGTGTTCCTGGTCTTCATCGAGGCGTACGGCGCGTCTGCGTTCGAGCGCGCGGACATCGCGCCGCGCCTCGTCTCCGCGCGCGCGGATCTCGACGCCGCCGTTCGCGACACCGGCCGGCGCGCGGTCTCGACGTTCGTCGACTCGCCGACTTTCGGCGGATCGTCGTGGCTCGCGCACATCAGCCTCATGTCCGGCGTCGAGGTGCGCGATCCGGAGACGAACGCGCGCTTGATGACCGAGCATCGCGACACGGTCGTCACCGATTTCGCGCGCCATGGGTATCGGACCGTGGCGCTGATGCCGGGGCTGCGGCAGCGATGGCCGGAAGGCGGCTTTTACGGCTTCGACGAGGTCTACGGCGCCGCGCGGCTCGCCTACCACGGGCCCGAGTTCGGCTGGTTCGCGATTCCCGATCAGTTCACGCTCGCGAAATTCGATACGCTCGAGGTCGACCGCGCGGCACGGCCGAACCTCTTCGTCTTCTACCCGACGATCAGCACGCATTTTCCGTTCAGCCCGACGCCGCCGTATCAACCGGCGTGGAACCGGATCTTCGATGCGCACCCGTGGGACGGACCCGACGTCGTGCGCGCGTATGCGCGGCAGCCCGACTGGACGCACTTCGCGCCGGGCTACGTCGACGCGGTGGCGTACACCTACGAGACGCTTGCCGGGTACCTGCGCAAGCACGCGGGCCGCGACATCGTGTTCGTGATTCTCGGCGACCATCAGCCGGCGGCGGCGGTGAGCGGCGAGAGCGCCTCGTGGAGCGTGCCGGTACACGTCGTCGCGAGCCGGCCGGCTGTTCTCGACCGCCTGCTGGCGCGCGGTTTTCATACGGGCCTCGTACCCGCGCGCCCCGCGCTCTGCCGCATGCACGCGCTGCTGCCGATTCTGCTCGATGCATTGGGCAATCGGCAGTCGTCGGCTCCCTCCAGCGCGGCAGAACGCGGACGCGCGGCGTATCCGTTCTGAACTCAACTCACGGCGCCGCTGGCAGCGCAAGCGGGTACGCTGTGTGCTCGTCCGGTCGTTGTGATCTCGTCCATTGAACCCACCGCCACCTGGACGCCGACGCTCGGCGCGGTTCCCACCAGGGGCGGCGCGCAGTTCACCGTGTGGGCGCCCGCAGCCGACCGCGTCGACGTGGTTTTCAAGCATCCCGGGCATTCGGTGACGCGCGCCCTCGAACGGCTGCCGAACGGCTGCTTCACCGCGTGGGAACCCGACGTCGCGCACGGCGCGCGCTATTTTTTCCGGTTGAACGGCGATCGTGAGTACCCGGATCCAGCGTCGCGCTTTCAGCCCGACGGCGTCCACGGTCCGTCGATGTTCGTCGATCCGCATCGCTTCGAGTGGGCCGACGACGGGTGGCGCGGCGCGGCGCGCGAGCACCTCGTCGTCTACGAGCTGCACGTCGGCGCGTTCACTCCTGAAGGCACGTTCGCGGGCGTGCAATCGCGGCTCGAGTATCTCGCGTCGCTCGGCGTGACGGCGATCGAGCTGATGCCGATCGCCGAGGCCGCCGGCACGCGCAACTGGGGCTACGACGGCGTCGACCTGTTCGCGCCCTCCCATCACTACGGCGAGCCGGACGATCTGCGCCGGCTCGTCGACGCCGCGCATCGACACGGCCTCGCCGTGCTGCTCGACGTCGTCTACAACCACGTCGGGCCCGACGGCGCGTATCTCTCAGCGTTCAGCCCGATGTATTTCACCGATCGGCACGCCAGCCCGTGGGGCCACGGCGTGAACCTCGACGGCGACGGCAGCGAGCAGGTGCGCGCCTTCCTGATCGAGAACGCGCTGCACTGGATCACCGAGTACCACCTGGACGGCCTCAGGCTCGACGCGACGCACACGCTCGTCGACGAGAGCGCCACGCATTTCCTCGGCGAGCTCTCCGATCGCGTGCGCGCGGCGTCGCAGCGGCGGCTGATTCTCATCGCGGAAGACGAGCGCAACCTCGCGGCGATCGTCGAGCCGCGGCCGCGCGGCTACGGCCTCGACGGCGTGTGGGCCGACGACTTCCATCATCAGGTCAGGCGCGCCGTCGCGGGCGACTCGGAAGCGTACTTCGCCGACTTCAGCGGCAGCGCGCGCGATCTCGCGGCGACGATCCGGCAGGGATGGTTCTACGCGGGGCAGAAGACGGTGCGGACCGGCGAGCCGCGCGGCACCGACGCGACGGGCGTCGATCCGCGGCGGATGATCATCTGCCTGCAGAACCACGATCAGGTCGGCAACCGCGCGCTCGGCGATCGGCTGCACCACGCGATCGATCCCGGGGTCTACCGCGCGATCTCGGCGCTGCTCCTCTGCGCGCCCGAGACGCCGCTGCTCTTCATGGGGCAGGAGTGGGCCGCGACGTCGCCGTTTCTCTTCTTCACCGATCACGCCGAGGAGATCGGCCGGCAGATCACCGAAGGACGGCGCAGCGAATTCTCCGAGTTCTCGGCGTTCGCAGACGAACGCGCGCGCAGCCTGATTCCCGATCCGCAGGATCCCGCGACGTTCGGCGCGAGCCGCCTCGTGTGGGACGAGATGTCGTTGCCGGCGCACGCCGGCGTCCTGCGCCTCTATCGCGCGCTGATCGCGCTGCGCCGCGAGCGGCTGGATCGCGCGGATGCGGACCTGCTGGCGGCCGAAGCGCTCGACGAGCGGACGGTCGGCTTGCGCCGCGGCGCATTCGCGATCGTCGCGCGCTTCGCCGGCGCCGGCCGCGTGTCGCTCGATCCGCTCCTCGACGGGGCGCGCTGGTCGAAGTGCGACGTCGTGCTCACCACCGAGGATCGGGCCTTCACCGCGGATGGCGACGAACCGCGCGTGATCCGCGGGGCGTCCGGCTCGCTCGAGATCGAGTTCGACGCGCCCTCCGCGTTGGTGCTCGAGGTTCGAGTGTAGGGCGTCGAACTACGGCGTCATGTCGTTCAGCACGCGCAGCGCCACGTCCGCGCCTGCCGTCGTCTCGAGCGCGCGCGCGGACGATCGGACGCGGCTCGCGAAGACGTACGCGCGTCCGCCGGCCTCGACCTCGCCGACGAGCCAGCTCACGCGCTCGCCGTTCACCGTGCCGTTGCCCGTTTTCAGGCGTGCGACCGCGTCGGGCCATCGCAGCGGGAAGTCGTGCACGCCGGATGCGTTCGACAGCTTTCCCCGCGGCATCGTCATCGCCGCCTTCACCGTCTCGACATGCCGGCGATCGATCGGGAGCTCGTAGCGGAACATCCGCTTCAGGAACGCGGCCTGCTCGCGCGGCGAGATCGTGAGATCGCCGTTCAGCCAGAAGGCATCGACGGCGCCGTTGAACGTGCGCGAGCCGTACTCGAACGCGCGCAGGCGCTCGAGCTCGCGCTCGCGGCCGATCGCGCGGGCTGCGCGCTGGAAGAACCAGACCACTGACAACTTGATCGCCGAGTCGAGCGTCTGATCGCGCTCCCAGCTCTTGAAGTCCTGCGGCTTGCCGTCCCACTTCATCACCGTCTTCGGCGTCACGACGCCGGCGTCGAGCGCGATGAGGGCGTGCGGGACCTTGAACGTGGACGCGGGCAGCGTGCGCCGCTCGCACTCCTCGCCGCCCACGATTCTCTCCGCGCCGCCGTCGAGCGCCGCGACGACGACGCACGCGCCGTCGGAGGGCGCGGCGGGCGCAGCCAACGAACCGAGGAGAAGCGCGAGCCCGAGCATCAACATGTCGACGAGCGTATCATCAGCATCGATGGAGCAACGATTCACGGTTGCCGTGGTGCAGGCCTCGCCGGTCGTCTTCGACCGCGAGCGGACGCTCGACAAAGTCCACGCGCTCGCCGGCGACGCGGCGCGCCATGGCGCGCGGCTCGTGCTGTTTCCCGAAGCGTTCGTCTCCGCGTATCCGCGCGGGCTCGACTTCGGCGCGTACGTCGGCGGGCGCACCGACGAAGGCCGCGAGGACTTCCGGCGCTACTGGGAGAGCAGCGTCGACGTCCCCGGGCCCGCCGTCGATCGCCTCGCGCGCACCGCGCGCAGCCACGACGTCTATCTCGTCGTCGGCGTGGTCGAGCGCGACGGCGGGACGCTGTACTGCTGCGTGCTCTTCTTCGCGCCCGACGGACGGTATCTCGGCAAGCATCGCAAGGTGATGCCGACGGCGTCCGAGCGGCTCGTGTGGGGCTTCGGCGACGGATCGACGATGCCCGTGTACGACACGCCGTACGGCCGGCTCGGCGCGGTGATCTGCTGGGAGAACTACCTGCCGCTGATGCGCGCGGCGATGTACGCGAAGGGCGTCGAGCTGTATTGTGCGCCGACGGCGGATCAGCGCGACTCCTGGATCGCGTCGATGCGCCACATCGCGGTGGAAGGGCGCTGCTTCGTGCTCTCGTGCAACCAGTTCAACCGGCGCCGCGACTTTCCAGCGAATTACCGCACGCCCTTCGGCGACGACCCGGAGACCGTCGTCTGCCGCGGCGGCAGCTGCATCGTCGATCCGTTCGGCAATTTCCTCGCGGGCCCGAATACCGAGGGCGAGGCGATCCTCGTCGCCGAGATCGACCGCGCGCAGATCGTCCGCGGCAAGTACGATCTGGACGTCGTCGGGCACTACGCGCGGCCGGACATCTTCCAGCTGCACGTCGACGAGCGAGCGAAGCGGCCGGTGACGACCGCGTCAGTGGCAAGGCAGGAAGGCAGAGAGGCAGAAGGGCAGGAATTCGAGGCAGCAACGCCGGAAGGCTGAAATGCCTTTGCCATCTAGCTTCGCTTGCGCGCGCGAATCGTGACCTTGTAGCTGTTCTCCGCGTTGAGATTGATCAGCGCGACGAACGCGCGCCCCTCGAGAATCCCGAGCGTCGCCGACTGCGACACGGCCGACACATCCCAGCCCGCGGGCAGCAGCACGGTATTGCGCAGGCCGCGCAGCGTCCGGTCGAACACGAGCTCGCCGTTCGACGCCGAGTAGCTGCCGTCGGCGAGCGTGCCGGTGAGCTTCAGGTGCGCGCTCTGCCTGTCGTCCACGATCGGGACGTCGAGCGTCGCGCGGGCGGCGGTGCCCTCCTTCGATACCGGCAGCGCTTTGGCCGTGTCGAGATCGATGACCGCCACGTCGCGGAGCGCCATGTAGGCGAGCGCGTCCAGTCTCGCCGCGCTGCCCTTCCGGTAGTCGCTGTAGATCTGCTCCACCTTGACGCGGCCGCTCTCCGGCGCATCGAGGTCGTACAACGTTTTGACATCGTCGAAGAACATGTCGGGATCGCTGCGCGGCGGAAACACCGCGGTCGTCCTCCGCGCGTGAATCGTGACGGGATTGCTCTGCCCGCTCGGGTTCGCGAACGCGAGCTTCAGCCGGCCGTCGGACGCCGTCGTCAGCTGCGCCGCGACGTTCGACGAGATGAACGCGAAGCCCTTCGGCAGCAGCACGCCGAGGCGGTAGCCGCTCAGGCTCCGCACCCAGACGATGTCGTCGCCGTGCATCGTGTAGGTGCGGGCGTCGGTGTAGGTCTTGTAGATCAGCACGCGGCCGACGCCGCCTGACGGCACCGGCATCCCGAGCTGCGCGTGGATCGCGTGCGTGTCGGCCCCCTCTTCCGCGTACGTGAACTTCAGCGGCCTGCCTGTGCGTGGATCGTAGACTTCGATATCCGATCCGTCGCTGCCGCCGCGCGTCGCGTTCACCAGCTCGGTCGCGCCGGCGCGCGTCTCCTCGGGGAGAAACCGGATCCTGAACGCGCCGCTGCCCGGCGCGAGGATCGCGTATTCCGTGTACGCGTCCTGCGTGAAGAGGCGGTTCAGCGGCGCCGTCGGCCGCAGCGATCCGTCAGGGTTGGTGCCGCCGGGAAACGGGTTGTCGCCGCGGCCGCGCTGCGCGACGAGCCAGGCAGGAATCGCCGCAAGAAGAACGACGGCCATCGCCGCACGGCGCATGGGTGTTTGCAACATACGCCGAGTGTAACGTGGACGGCCGACTGTCGACTGACGCGAGGACCGGCGCCGGGTTACTCCACCCTGAGCGCGAGCATCGGATCGACGCGCGTCGCGCGCCACGCGGGACCGAGGCACGCGCACGCGCCGGCAAGCGCGAACGCCGCGACGACCGTCACGAAGGTCCACGGATCGGTGGACGTCGTGTCGAACAGATAGGTGGCGAGCACGCGCGCCGCCGCGATCGACAGCAGCGCGCCGATCGCGAGGCCCGCCGCGACGAGCGCGAGCCCCTCGCCGACCACCATGCCCAGGACCGTCCGACGGTTCGCGCCGAGCGCCATGCGGATGCCGAATTCCTGCGTGCGCTGCGACACGGAGGTCGCAACCACGCCGGTGATCCCCGCGGTCGTGACGAGCAGCGCCAGCGCCGCGAAGATCGTCAGGAGCATCGCCGTCAGCTTCGGGCCGGCGAGATACCGATCGCGAAGGTCCTCGAGCGTCCGCACGTTCTGCACCGGCATGTTCGGGTCGAGCGCCCACACCGCGTCGCGAATCGTCGCCGCGGCCGACGCCGGATCGCCGTTCGTCCTCACGATGGCGAGGCCGCCGAGCCCCTGCGCCGTCTGCCGCAGCGGCGTGTAGACCTGCGCGACCGGCGGCCGATCGAGGCCGAACTGCCGCACGTCGCCGACGATGCCCACCACGGTCGCCCATGTGGCGGCGTCGTCGAGCGAGATGCGCGAGCCGATCGGATCGCCCTTCTCCCAGTAGCGCATCATCGCCTTGTTGATCACGACGCGCGCGGCGCCTCGCGCGTGTCGGATTCGGTGAACGTCCGGCCGGCGACGAGCGGGACGCCGAGCGTCTTGAAGAAGCCCGGGCTCACGATGCGCGCGTCGGCCGTCGGCCGGCGGTTCGGATCGTCGACCACGCGCCCTTCGATCTGAACGCCGCCGCGCCGGGCTGCGAGGCACGCAGCGGCACGGCGTTGGTGACGGCCGCCGACACGACGCCGGGCTGCGCCTCGAGCCGCTCGACGAGCGGGACGTAGAAGCGCAGCTGCGAGTCGACGTCCGGGTACTTCGAGAAGTTCGTGACGAGCTCCGCCGTCAACACGCGATCGGCGCGGTAGCGATCCGCTTCTCCGCCGCGGCGCGGAACGGGCACGCGGAGGTCGGCATGTAGACGTCGTTCTCCTGCGGGTAGAGCGGCACGTTCGGCAGCACGCCGATCACGGTGTGGGGCCGATCGTTCATCTCGAAGACCTGCCCGACGATGCCGCGATCGCCGCCGAACTTCTTCTGCCAGTACGAGTGGCTGACGACGAGCACCGCCGGCGCGCCCGGCGCGTCGTCGTCGGCGACGAAGGTGCGGCCGAGAATCGGCGCGATGCCGAGCACGTCGAAGAAGTTCGGCGACACGCCGCCGACGGCCACGCGGTCGGGTTCGCCGCGCTTCAGCAGATCGAAGTTCATCTGATGGAACTCGACGAGGCCGTCGAAGTCGGCCGACTGCTTGCGATACGTGTAGTACTCCTTGATCGACACGCCGACGTCGTCGCGGCCGATGAGCGGCGCCGACTGGCGCACGAGCACGAGGCGATCGGCGTCGGCGTACGGGAGCGGCTTGAGCAGCACGCCGTGGATCACGCTGAAGATCGCCGTGTTCGCGCCGATGCCGAGGCCGAGCGTGAGGATCGCGAGCAGCGCGAACCCGCGGCTGCGCGGGGAATCCAGGCGGTCGTGCGCCGTTCGATTCCGGCCATCGCGTGTGCGGGACCGGACAGGGCGCAACGCGGACGGCGGTCCATCGTCGAAATGGACCGCTCGCGCGGGGCGGCGGCGCGGCACGATGCGCGGCATGACACAGCGAATCGTGGTCGTTGATGCGTTCACGTCGTCGCCGTTCGGCGGCAACCCGGCGGCCGTGTGCGTGCTCGACGACGCGCGCGACGACGAGTGGATGGCGCTCGTCGCGCGAGAGATGAACGCGGCGGCGACGGCGTTCGTCCGCCCGTCCGACGGCGGCGCGTTCGACCTGCGGTGGTTCTCGCCCGCGCGGGAGCTCGAGTTGTGCGGGCACGGCACGCTCGCGAGCGCGCACCTGCTGTGGGAGAGCGGCCGCCTGGACGCCGGATCGGTTGCGCGCTTCCGGACCCGCAGCGGCGGGCTGACGGCGGCCCGCCGCGACGGCTGGATCGATCTCGATTTCCCGCTGACGCCAGCCGAGCCCGTGGCGGCGCCGCCCGCGCTCGTCGCGGCGCTCGGCGTCACGGCGCGTTTCGTCGGCCGCAGCCGCTTCGACTACCTCGTCGAAGTGGACGACGAACGCGCGGTCGTCGCGGTGCGGCCGGACTTCGCCCTGCTGAAGGCGTGCGATGCGCGCGGCGCCATCGTGACGAGCGCGGCGAATGATCCGAACGTCGACTTCGTGTCGCGCTACTTCGCGCCGGCGTTCGGCATCGACGAAGATCCGGCGACCGGATCGACGCACTGCTGCCTCGCGCCATTCTGGAGCGCGCGGCTCGGAAAGCCGGAGCTGGTTGCGCGCCAGGTGTCGGCGCGCGGCGGCGTGGTGCGCACGGCGATCTCGGGCGGCCGCGTGCGCCTGTCGGGACAGGCGATCACTGTTCTGCGTTGCGAACTGGAGGCGTGACGCGCGCGCTCAGAGCGCGTCGGCCGTGGCGAGCATGGCCACGAGCTCGCCGAGCGAGCGCACGCGCAGGCAGTCGGCGTCGGCGTAGAGATCGGCGACGTCGAACAGCACGGGCGTGATCCCGGCGGCGCGGGCGCCGACGACGTCGACGTGGTAGAGATCGCCGACGTGAATCGTCGCCGACGGCGCGGCGCCGGCGCGGGCGAGCGCCCGCGCGAAGTACCGCGGATCCGGCTTCTCCACACCCTCCCAGTGCGAATCGAAGATGTAGTCGAACGCGTCCAACATCCCGAGGCGCTCGAAGAGGTGGTGCAGCCGCCCGTTCGCGTTCGACACGACGACCAGCCGGGCGCCCTGCCCGCGCAGCGCGGTCAGCGAGCGTTCGACGTCGTCGCCCACCAGCTCCCACAGGTTCGAGTGCTGATGGTAGGCGTGCAGTTCCGCGAGCGCGTCGGCGGTTGCCGGGCTCAGCGGCACGCCGGCCTCGGCGAGGACCAGATTGAAGTACGTCCACCCGCGCTGCCGATCGTTGGTCGCGCGAATCGTTTCGCCGGTATCGAGGCGCTTTTTCGCGAGCGGTTCCGCCGCGGCCAGCGTAGCGGGGGCGACCGGCACGCCGTGCCGCGCCAGCGTCTCGCTGATGCGCATCCAGTTGGGCCACACGAGCACGCCGCCTGCGTCGAGGAAGACGGTTTGAATCGGCACGGCTTCAGCTTACACTTGTCGGAGGTGCAAGGTTGAAGGGGATCTTCATTTCATGACGCCGCGCCGCGCGCTCATCCTCGTGCTCGCCGTGGGCACCTTCGTCGTCACCTGGGCCGTGTCGCGCTACGCGATCGAGGGCTCCGGCGCCGGCCCCGCGGCCGTGCGAACGGCCGCGCCCGCCGCCGACGAGGCGGCCGCCGACACCGAGAAAGTGACGCTGCGCTTCTTCCGCAACCCGGCGCCTGCCCCCGCCTTCACCGCGCGGGACCTCGACGGCCGCCAGGTCTCGACCGCGGCGTTCCGCGGCAAGGTCGTGCTGATCAATTTCTGGGCGACGTGGTGCCCGCCCTGCCGCGCGGAGATTCCCGACCTCGTCGCGCTGCAGGAGAAGTACCGCGATCAGCTCCAGATCATCGGCGTCTCGGAGGACGAAGGACCCCTTGACGGCGTCAAGCGGTTCGCGGCCGATCATCACATCAACTATCCCGTCGTCATGACGTCGCCCGAGATCGAGAAGATGTTCCCGGGCATCGGCGCGCTGCCCACCTCGTTCATCGTGAACCGCGACGCGCGGATCGTGCAGAAGCACGTCGGCATGCTCACCAAGCGGATCACGGAGTACGAGACGCGGCATCTCGCCGGGCTGGCCGTGAACGCGTCGATCGAGGAAGTCGAGCAGACCCAGGGGCTGAAGCTCGAGAACGGCGCGCAGCTGATGACGATTCCCGGCGTCGATCTCGCGAAGCTGCCGGCGGCCAAGCGGGCCGAGGCGCTGCAGAAGCTCAACGCGCAGCCGTGCACGTGCGGCTGCGATCTGACCGTCGCGAAGTGCCGCGTCGACGATCCGAGCTGCGGCGTGAGCCTCCCGCTCGCCCGGCAGATCGTCGCGCAGCTCGCCGCCGCGCAGTGAACCCGCTCCGCACCGCGATCGCGTCCACCTTCATCCTCTACGCCGCGCTCGGCGCGTGGGCGTCCGCCCAGGCGCCGCCGCCGTCGTCTGCCTACGTCGGCTCCGCGGCGTGCCGCAACTGCCACGCGCCGATCTACCAGCGCTGGACCCGGACGCGGATGGCCAACGTCGTCCGCGATCCGAAGACGCATCCCGACGCGATCATCCCCGATCTGTCGAAGCCCGATCCGCTCGTCACGTTCGCGAAGGACGACATCGCGTTCGTCTACGGCAGCCGGTGGAAGCAGCGCTACTTCACGCGCGTGGGCGACGACTACTATCCGCTCGGCGCGCAGTGGGACGTCACGCACCGGATGTGGCGCCGCTACTTCGTCGCGCCGAACACCGACTGGTGGGTGCCGTTCTATCCCGCCGACAATCTGAAGCGGCCCACCGGGCCCACGTGCGACGGCTGCCACTCGGTGAACTACGACGTGAAGACGAAGCAGCCGTCGGAATGGAACGTCGGCTGCGAGAAGTGCCACGGGCCCGGCGGCGATCACGCCGCCAACGCCGTGCGCACGAATATCTTCAACCCGGCGCGCGCCGATTCGGTGCACGCGAACGACACGTGCATCCAGTGCCACTCGCAGGGACAGCCGCTCTCGAACCCGATCGAGGGGCGCTACTTCGATTGGCCCGTCGGCTTCCGCGTCGGCCTCGACCTCAGCGACTTCTGGAAGCTCGACGAGCCCGAGCCGGGCAAGACGACCTTCGTGCACTTCGCCGACGGCACAGCGCACAAGAACCGGATGCAGGGGAACGACTTCGTCACGAGCGTGATGTACGAGCGCGGCGTCACCTGTTTCAACTGCCACGACGTGCACGGCACCGGCAACGCCGCCGACCTCCTGCGGCCCGCGACGACCGTGTGCCTCCAGTGTCACGGCCCGGCGTCGCCGAACGGGCCCCACACGCGGACGATCGAGCAGCACACGCACCACAAGGCGGGATCGCCGGGCAGCGACTGCGTCGGCTGCCACATGCCGCAGATCGAGCAGACGATCGCCGACGTCAACGTGCGGAGCCACACGTTCCGCATCATCCCGCCGTCGGCGACCGACAGGCTGAAGGTGCCGAACTCGTGCACGTCGTCGTGCCACGCGGACAAGCCGCCGGCATGGGCGGCCGCGGCGCTCAAAGGCTGGCGCGAGTTCTCGCCCTGGCGAGTGGGCGGCTGATTATTCTTTCTTCGGCGATCGGCTGCGGGCGATCTCGTCGATCTCGGCCGAGACCGTGGCGTAACAGCTCGGGCAGATGCCGTGGCTGAACTGCGCGTCGGAATGCTCGGCGATGTAGCCCTCGACCTGCTGCCAGTACTGATCGTCGCCGCGAATCCGCTTGCAGTAGCTGCAGATCGGCAGGAGGCCGCGCAGCTGCTTCACGTTCGTGAGCGCCGTCTGCAGCTCGACGACGCGCTCGGCGAGCTTCTGCTGCAGCCCGAGCACGCGCGCGCCGACCGCGACGCGCGCGCGCAGCTCCTCCGGATCGAACGGCTTGATCACGTAGTCGTCGGCGCCCGCGTCGAGGCCGGCGACGACGTCGCCGCGGCTCTCACGGGCGGTGACGAGGAGCAGATACATATTGGCGAGCGGCAGCTGCTGCCGCACGCGGCGGCAGATCTCGGGCCCGTCCATTCCGGGCATCATCCAGTCGAGGATCGCGAGCGTCGGCTCGGCGGCGTCGCGCAGCCGTTCCCACGCCTGAGCGCCGTCGTTGACGAGCGTCGTCGCGTAGTTCCAGCGCTGGAGCGTGCGCGCGAGGATCTCGCCGGTGACGCGATCATCTTCCGCGATGACGACCTGCACAGTCGCTGAGTATACAATGGGCTGCGGGCCGGGCTTCAGCCCTATGCCGCATTGATGCCACGAGTTTCCACGCGGCGTCTTCTCATCGCCGTCGTGTGCGGCGCGCTCGGCTACGCTCTCAATCGCTGGCGGGTGGGCACGGCCGCACCGCTGCTGCTGGGGCGCGTCGCCACGCTGCCGGTCGCGATCCTCTTCGGACCCTGGTACGGCGCGCTCGCCTCCATCGCCGCGGCGCTGCCCGCCACCGGACCGTTCACGGCCGCGATCGTCCTCGTCCCGATCGAAGCGATCGTCGTCGGCATCTTCGCGCGGCGCGGCCGATCGCCGCTCGTCGCCGGCCTCCTCGTGTGGACGTCGATCGCCGCGACGATCGTCGCCGTGCCGAGCGTGTACGGCATCGGCTACCTGCGGCAGAGCATTCTGCCGGTCGCGCTGCAGGTCGTCCTCAGCGGGCTCGTCGCCGTCGTGATCGCCGATCTGATCGCGACCGGCGCGTCGGCGCAGCAGCTCGCCGGGCAGGATCAGCCGCGCGCCCAGCGTCGCCTCCGCACCTACGCCTTCCACGCATTCATCCTCGTCGCGACGCTGCCGGTGCTGCTGTTGTCGGCGGTCGACGGCCAGATGACGGCGGTCAAGCAGGAGGACGACGGCACCGCGCGCCTGCGGGAAGCCGTCACCGCGCTCGACGCGCACATTCGCGAGTACGTCGCGGATCACGAGCACGCGGTGCGATCGCTCGCCGCGGCGATGGGCGACGAGGGGCTCACCGTCGCGGAGCGCCAGCATCTGATCGCGTCGTACCACGACATCTACCCGGGTTTCATCACGATCTTCACGGCCGACCGCGACGGCGCCGTCAGGCACATCTACCCGCCGCGAACCGACACGCCGTCGGTGAGCGACCGCGAGTACTTCGTGGACGCGATGAAGACGCGGACGATGGCGGTGTCCGACGTGATCCTCGGGCGGCTGTCGCACGTGCCGATCGTCACCATCGCGGCGCCGATTGCGGGGCCGGGCCAGGCGCCGGCCGGCGTTGCCGGCGGCTCGCTCGATCTCTCGCTCTTCGAGCGTTTCGCGGCGGACTTCACCGCGCTGCGCGACGCGCGCGTCACCGTGCTCGATCAGCACGACCGCGTGATCTACGCGAGCCGCGACGCCGGCTTCGCCGCGCTCGAGTCGCTGGCGCAGGGCCAGATGGTCGCCGCCGCCGCGCACGCCCAGAACCACGTGTTCAGATACCAGCGCGCGAAGGACGGCTCGCCGCAGCTGGCGGCGATCTCGGTGATCGATCCGCTCGGGTGGAAGGTGATCGTCGAGCAGCCGCTGCTCACGCTGCGGCTGCAGTCGACGCGCTACTACGCCTTCACGCTCGCGCTGATGCTGCTCGCGCTCGGCGGCGCCGTCTTCGGCGCCCGCGCGTTCGCCAGCGCCGTCACCCGCCCGCTCGAGGAAGTCGTCACGGTCGTGCGCAACATCTCGGCGCACGGCGGCCAGGCGCAGGTGCAGCTCTCGACGACGCCGCCCGCCGAGATCGCGGCGCTCCTCGAGGACGTGAACGGCATGCAGGCGCGGCTGGCCGATTCGTACCAGCAGCTCGAGCAGGCGCTCATCCAGCGCGAGCGGCTGAACCGCGAGCTGCGCGCGCTCACCGAGGATCTCGATCGCAAGGTGCGCGAGCGGACCGCGGAGCTCGCCGCCGCGACGCGCACGGCCGAGGAAGCGAACGCCGCCAAGAGCGAGTTCCTCGCGAACATGAGCCACGAGATCCGCACGCCGCTCAACGGGATCATCGGCATGACGGAGCTCGCGCTCGACACGCCGCTCTCGGCCGAGCAGCGCGAGTACCTGACGATGGTGAAGAGCTCCGCCGACGCGCTCCTCAGCATCCTCAACGACATCCTCGATTTCTCGAAGATCGAGATGCGCAAGCTGGAGCTCGAGTCGATTCCCTTCCCGGTCCGCGATCATCTCGCGGAGCTGCTGAAGCCGCTCGCGCTGCGCGCCGAGCAGAAGAATCTCGAGGTGATCAGCCACGTCCTGCCCGACGTCCCCGACGCCGCCGTCGGCGATCCCGGACGGCTGCGGCAGGTGCTGGTCAATCTCGTGGGCAACGCGATCAAGTTCACCGAGCGCGGGCAGATCCTCGTGCAGGTGGAAACCTCGTCGCGGACGCCCGACCGCACCGTGCTCCACTATTTCGTCAGCGACAGCGGCATCGGCATCCCGGCCGACAAGCAGGGCGCGATCTTCGAACCGTTCAAGCAGGCCGACGGATCGACGACGCGGCGATTCGGCGGCACCGGCCTCGGGCTGACGATCTCGTCGACGCTCGTCGAGCTGATGGGCGGGCGCATCTGGGTCGAGAGCGCGCCGCGCGAGGGCAGCACGTTCCACTTCACCGTCGCGCTCGGCAGCGCCGACGCGGCGCCGGAGCCGCCGGCCGTCGACCTCACCGACCTGCCGGTGCTCGTCGTCGACGACAACGGCGTGAACCGGCGCGTGCTCCACGATCTGCTCGTGCGGTGGAAGATGCGCCCGACGGTGGCCGACGGCGGCGCCGCCGCGCTGGAGGCGCTCGACGCGGCACGCGCGCAGGGCCGGCCGTTCGCGCTCGTGCTGCTCGACGCCAACATGCCGGGCGTGGACGGCTTCGAGGTGGCGCGCCGCATCCGGAGCGACGCGCGGCTCGGCGCCACGATCATGATGCTCAGCTCCTCGGGCCAGTTCGACGAGAGCAACAGGGCGCGCGAACTGGGCGTCGCGACCTACCTGACCAAGCCGGTCGATCAGCGGGAGCTGCTCGCGGCGATCGGGCGCGCGCTCGCCCGCGAGACGGGCCAGCGCGCGGCGCTGCCCTCGTCCATGCTGCCGGCCGAGCAGCCCGCGCGGCGCCTCGACCTGCTGCTCGCCGAAGACAACATCATCAATCAGCGCCTCGCGGCAAGCCTGCTCGAGCGCCGAGGCCACACCGTGACGATTGCCGCGAACGGGCGCGAAGCGGTCGACGCCGTGAAGGCGCGCCGGTTCGACGTCGTGCTGATGGACGTCCAGATGCCGGAGATGGGCGGCTTCGAGGCGACCGGCGCGATCCGCGCGCTCGGCGGCGACCGATCGCGCGTGCCCATCGTCGCGATGACGGCGCACGCGATGAAAGGCGATCGCGAGCGCTGCCTCGCCGCGGGCATGAACGAATACCTCACCAAGCCGCTCGACCCGCGGCAGCTGTGCCTCGTCGTCGAGGGGATCGCCGACGGGCGCGGCGCCGCCGCCGAGGAACGCGGCGACGGCCGGCCCGCGGCGCCCGACGTGTCCATGCAGGTGCTCGCGCGCGTCGGCGGCGACCGCCAGCTGCTCGCCGAGATCAGCCGCCTGTTCGTCGACGATGCGCCGCGGCATCTGGAGCGAATCCGCAGCGCGCTCGACGCGCGCGACGGCGACGCGCTCCGGCGCGCGGCGCACGGGCTGAAAGGCGCCGCAGCGAACTTCGACGCCGACGGCGTGGTCGACGCGGCGCGCACCCTCGAGGAGATCGGCCGCACAGGCGATTTCGGCGCTGCCGACGCCGCGTGGCGCGCCCTCGCGACGGAAACCGATCAGCTGATCAGCGTGCTGCGCGCCGTCCGCGCCTGACCTCATCCCCCGCCAGCAGACGCCCGCCGTCGTCGGATATGTGCGCCGCGCACATACCGCTGAGTACCAACCTGTCGGCTGCTCGTCCGTTTTCCGAGGCATGAGTCCTGCACCTTTTTCTCCCGTCATCACAGGAGGCGACGCATGTGGAACAAGGATGAAGTGCGCGGCAAGGTCGATCAGGCGAAGGGCCGGATCAAGGAATCCGTCGGCGACCTGAAGGACGACGAGGACCTCCGCAACGAAGGCGAAGCGGATCGTATCGCCGGAAACATCGAGGAGGGGTTCGGCAAGGGCCGCCGCAAGGTTGGCGAGGCGATCAAGGACTTCGGCGACAAACTCGGCAAGTAACGAGGAGGACTGCACGTGATGAAACGCACCGTGACCGCACTCTGTTTCGCCGCCGCGTTCGGGTTCGCGACGCTTGGCGCGCAGACCACCACAACGCCTCAGCGCAGCACGACGAACGACAAGTCCACGCACGACGTCACCGTCACCGGCTGTCTGGCGAAGGACGCGAGCGGCGGCTTCACGCTGACGAACGCGCACGTGGACAACAACATGTCCAGCACCACGACGGGCGCGGGCGCCACGACGACGGCGGGGACGACCGGCGCGACGACGACCGGCTCGCCGACGAGCACCAATCCGAGCGGCTCGAACATGAGCAACGCGCCGGCGATGACGTGGATGCTGATGGGCGGGACCGATCTCGAGAAGCACGTCGGCCACAAGATCCAGGTCACCGGCAAGACCTCGTACGACGCCTCGATGAGCCATCCGGGGTCCACGGCCTCGGCCGCGGGCGCGGGCACGACCGCCGTCACCGCGAACCCGAACCCGACGACCACCGCGGGCGCGGCCGGCACGACGGGAACGACGGGCTCGCGAGAAGAGGAGCAGCGCTACAACAAGGATCGCGATCGCACCAACATGGAGCATCCGCATCTCGACGTTCAGTCGGTGAAGATGATCTCGAGCAGCTGTTCGTAGACCACAGGTCCGTCCAACCGATGGGGTGGCTCTTCCACCCCATCGCTTTTCCCGCGCCTCAAAAGTGGAATTCCCGCGGCCCTGCGCATCCCGTCGTCTGCCGCGTCGCTGGGTAAAACCGGGCGACTATGCGACCGAATCGGATCTGGACACCCGGGCACGCCATTTGTAGAGTCAGTCCTGAGCCACGGATATGGCTGAGCGTCTCGCGCAGGGTCATTTCACGCGTGTCGGCAAGGGCGCGGGCGGCGATGCCGTCCCGCAAACGCGCAACGAGCTGCAGGTGTGGGTGCATGAGCAGTTGAAGCTGCCGGCGCCGATCGAGGCAGCGCTCCTCACCGCGATCGACGCCGTGTTCACGCGGCACGAGCGGCTGTGGCAGGAGTCGAAGCAGGAGGCGATTCAGGCGCTGTCGGCGGGCTTTGCCGACAAGATGGCGCGCGTGCAGACGGAGCTCTCCGCGAAGGACGCCACCGTCAACAGCATCTCGCGCTACTTCGAGGCGCTCGTCGCCGATCTCACCGACAAGTCGCACCGCGATCCGAAGACGAAGCTGATGAACTTCGGACGTTTCACCGAGCAGCTCGAGTCGTTCCTCGCGCTCGAACAGCGCGGCCGCTGGTGCGCGGTCGGGCTGGTCGACATCACCGGGTTCAAGTGGTACAACGACGCGCTCGGCCACGCGGTGGGCGATCGCATCATCGAGCGCGTCGCGATGCTGCTGCGCGAGCAGGTGCGCAGCGACGACCTGCTGGCGCAGGAGCGCGGCGCCCACCTCGCGCAGGACCGCGGGCCGCGATCAAAAGATCTTCACGCGCGCTTCGGCGGCGACGAGTTCTGCTTCCTCATCCCCGATCTCGCCGCGTGCCACGAAGCGCACTCGATCGGCGAACGGTTTCGGGAAGCGGTCGAGCGCTACGACTGGACGCAGGAGGACGTGCGGCTCGCGGTGCAGCCGGTCCGCGTCGACGTCGGCGTCGTGTGCCTGTGGCTCGGACGCGTGGCCGAGCGCCGCTTCGTCGCGCGGCGGCTGGCTGCGGATCTGATCCAGCGCGCGGACAAGCTGATGTACGAAGCGAAGGGCGAGCGATCGAGCCACATTCATCTCGTCCGCGCGCAGCTCGCCGAGGGCGAAGTCGTCGACATGCTCGACGAAGACGCCCCGGCGGTAGAAGACGCCCAGGGTTAAGTGCTACAGTTAGTGGCTCTCCACTGTGGTGGGCGTAGTTCAGTGGTAGAACGCCTGACTGTGGCTCAGGAGGTCGCGGGTTCGATACCCGTCGCCCACCCCATCCTCCCTCATTGCCCGATTGACAGGTGATCGACGACGCGCGTGACGCCCGAGGTCTCGCGCGCGAGGCGGATCGCCCGATCGTGCTCAGTGACCGATCGCACCGTGCCGCTCACGGTGACCGTCGTGCCGCTCGTCGTCACGTCGATCGATCGCGCCTTCACGTCGTCGTCCAAGACCATCTTCGCTTTGATCTTCGACGTCAGCGCCGCCTCCGCCGCCGTCTCCTTCACCTTCTCCGCCGCGACCGCGACTCTTTCGCCGACCGCGGCGCCGCGCTCGCGGGCGGCGTTCACGTCGATGGTTCCGGTGGTGCCGACGGCGCTTCGATCGCGCGATCGCCCGCGCCACGAATCGCCCGAGAAGTAACTGAAGGCGACGAGCGCCACCACAATGATGAGCACCGTCGCCAGCACCGCGCCGATTGTTCTCATGTCAGCCCTCCGCGCGTGAAATCTTCAATAGCGCTGCCAGTGGCGCGGCGGATGAGCTGCCGAACGGGCACACGCGTTGCGACGGAAATCGGTGGAGGTGAGCATGCTGGCTGTCGAGCTGTTGCTGGCGTGGCAGTACCCGAGCATTACGAGCGCCATCATCCTGGCGGTGGTGCTGATGGCGGCGCTGTGGATTCCGTATTTCTGGAAAGAGATCCGCCGCGGCAAGGCGACGCTGGGTCCGCGGCTGCCCACCGGAACCGGCGAGCCGCATCCTGGCCGGCGCGGCGATCCGGCGCCGGGCCATCCGGAGGCGCAGGCCGACCCTTACGACCCACGCGCTTCGAGGTAACGGCTCCGCATTGCGGCGTGCGGAGTGCGGAATGATTGGGGATTGCGGAGTGCGGAGTGCGGATCTATTGCGGACTAAGCCGCACGCACTCCTCCATCCGCAATAAATCCGCAATCCGCAATCCTCAATAGTCCGCAATCCTCAATCCGCCGTCCCCAATAAATCCGCAATCCGCAATCCGCATTGCCCTCAGGGCGGCGGGATCGGCGTGAGCGGCGCCGGCCTCGGGAGCGCCGGTCCGCCGGGCGGCGGCGGAAGGCTCTCCCACTGGACCACGGTGCGATCGACGGCGTCGCGAAACACGAGGAGCGCCGCCGCGCCGCCGGCGAGCGCGAGCGTCACGAGCACGACGCCCGTGGCGACGACGCGCGCCGCCGACGGCCGATCGACAATCGCCGCATCGATCGCCTCGTCTCCCGACACAGCCGCGTTCACGATGCGCTCGTCGATCGTCGCCGCCGATCGCTCGAAGCCGAGCCGCAGCGCCCGATCGCAGATGGCGTTCGCGACGGCGGGAACGCCGCGCGACAGGTCGAACACCCGCGCGATCGCGCCGCTCGAGAACTCCACGCGCGCGCTCGGGCCGGCGACGTCGATGCGGTGCGCCACGTAGGGGCCCATCTCGTCCTCGCGCAGCGGACCGAGCTCGACGCGCACCGCAATCGCAGCGTCGAGCCCGCGCAGTGCCGCGTCGCCCTTCAGGCGCGACGCGAGCGCGCGCGTGCCGGCGAGCATGATCTGGAGCGACACCGACTCGCCGCCCGCGAAGCGTCCGATCCGCCCGAGCACCTCCGCCGCCTGATCCTCCGCATCGTCGACGACGACGACCGCGCTTGCGTGAAGCGGCGCGAGCGAATCGAGGAAGGCATCGAGCGTCGCTGCGAGCGTGTCGCGCGCGATGACCTGCCCGCGCGCGAGATCGTCGTGCGAGACGACGCCGAAGTCGACGAGCATCGTGCGGAGCAGATCGTCGATCGATGTCGCAGGGCGGCTGACGAGCGACGACATCGTCCGGCGATCGAGCTGCTGCAGCACGGCGCGGCAGACGATCGTCTTGCCAATCCCGCGGTCGGCGGTCAGGAGCGTGACGGCCTGCCGCTCGCCGATCGCCGTCAGCAGCTCGACGACGGCGCGCTCGTGCGCGACGCTCGGAAAGAAAAACTTCGGATCGGTCGACGGGCCGAAGGCCTGCTCGCGAAGGCCGTAGAAGGTTTCATAGGCCTCGGCGTCGCGCTGTGGCGGCGGCGCCGGCGCACGGCGCGGTGCCTCCGGCGGCGGCGGGGCCGGCGGTTCGGGTGCAGGAACGGCGGAAGTCGCAGGCGCGCGATCGGTGTCGAGCGGCGTGGCTGGAAACAGATCGAGAAGCGGCCGACGCCGCGGCGCCTGGGCGGCGGCCGGGGGAACCGCGGTGGCCGTCGGCGCGGCCGGCGGCGCGACCAATGGCGGGACGGCTGCCGGTGCGGTTCGCGGCGGCGGCGCCGCCGGCCGCGCGGCCGGCGGCGGGACGGCTGCCCCAGGGAGCGCCGGCGACGGCGTCGCATCGGCGGGGGCCGGTGGCGGTGGTCTCCGCGGCCGCTGGCGGCGCTCGACCGCCGGCGGCCCCTCGAACTCGAGGCCGCGGTCGAGATCGTCGAGGCTGGCGAGGAAATTAGGGTCCTCGGCGAGCGGCGGCTTCTCAACTTCGTCAGCCACTGCTCGACATTTATACCCGCAACCCCGGCGCGGCGCGCATCCGCACACGCCGTGTGCTCGAAAACAGCACACTGTGCGCCGGTTCGGCACAATCAGGGGTTAAGTGTCTGAAAATGAACGACCTACCTCTACCATACTTCGTCGTCGATTGACTTTAATGTCATATATACGCACATCCGTTGGCGTGCTTGAGCGTCGGTGATACGACTTAAGATATTGAATCCTAAGCTGTTAGTTACAGACGACTCCTTGGCGTCCCGGTTGCTAAAGGACCGACCACGGGCGGACGTGTAGGTCCGCCGCCAAAGAGCACATGTCTGGGGATCCCACCGTGAACGCCGTTGCCTGGCGCACCGAGCTGCCGACGCTCGTCGGACGCACGGTGCTCCTGCGCGAGCCGGTTTCGAACGATCTGGGCGCGCTCGTGGATCTCCTGTCGCTGCGCGATTCGACGCACTTCGGCCTCGACGAGCCGGTCTCGGAGATGGCCGTGCAGGAACTGATCGAGCGCGCCGCGCGCGAGCGCTCGAGCGGCCTCTCGTTCAGCTACGTGATCACGCTTGCCGCCGCGCGCACCGTCGTCGGTCTCGTGCAGGTGCGCCAGCTCGATCCGACGTTCGAGGCGGCGGAGTGGGAGTGCACGATCGCGCCGTCGGCGCGCGGGAGCGGCATCTTTCTCGAGACGGCGCGGCTCGTCGGCTCGTTCACGTTCGGCACGATCGGCACGCATCGTCTCGAAGCGCGCGTGCTGCTGCAGAACGGCCGCGCCAACGGCGCGCTGCGCAAGCTGGGCGCGGTGCAGGAAGGCGTGCTGCGCCGCGCGGTGCGGCGTAGCGGCGAATACCTCGATCAAGTGTTGTGGTCCCTGCTGAAAGAGGATTGGGGCGACCACTGGGTGTCGACGGCGCCCCGAGTCCACTGATGCAGGAACTCCCGCGTCCCGCGCGGCTCTATGTGTCGGCCGTCATCGTCGTCGGCCTGACGCTGCTCGTGGTGCGGCTGCCCGACGCCACCTTCGCGCAGCCGCTGCTGTTCGTCGCGCTGCTGCTGCTCTCGTCGATGTCGGCGGCGCTCAAGGTCTATCTCCCGCTGACGACGAGCGGCTCGACGATGTCGGTCTCCTACGCGGTGGACTTCGCGTCGCTGCTCCTGCTCGGCCCGCACGAGACGATGCTCGTCGCGGCGGGGAGCGCCTTCAGCCAGTGCCATTTGAACAGCAAGGATCGCAATCCGCTGCACCGCACGCTCTTCAGCGTCGCGTCGCTCGTGATCACGGTGCAGGCGGCGGGCCTCGCGTTCCTGGTGCTCGGCGGCACGCGTTCGTCGATGCCGCTCGCGCAGCTGGCGCGCCCGCTGGTCGGCGCGGCGACGGTCTATTTCCTGCTGAACACGGGGCTCATCGCGACGGCCATCGCGCTCTCGACGCGCACGAAGATCATCACCACCTGGAACAACAACTTCCTCTGGAGCGCGCCGAGCTACTTCGTCGGCGCGGGCAGCGCGGCGCTCGCCGCGTCGTTCGTCGCGCGCGCGGGCTATTGGGTCGCGCCGCTCACCTTCGCGCCGCTGTATCTCACGTACCGGACCTACAAGGTCTACATGGGCCGCATCGAGGACGAGCAGCGGCACGTGCAGCAGACCTCGGACCTGCACCTGGCGACGATCGAGGCGCTCGCGCGCGCGATCGACGCGAAGGATCAGACGACGCAGATGCATATCCGGCGCGTGCAGGTCTACGCGGCGGGGCTTGCGCGCGCGGCGGGGTTGACCGAAGCGGAGATTCAGGGCGTCAAGACGGCGGCGCTGCTGCACGACATCGGCAAGCTCGCGGTCCCCGAGCACATCCTGTCGAAGCCGGGCCCGCTCACGCAGGAAGAGTTCCAGAAGATCCGCATTCATCCCCAGGTGGGCGCCGAGATCATCGCCGCGGTGCCGTTCCCGTATCCGGTGGCGCCGCTGATCCTCAGCCACCACGAGCGGTGGGACGGCAAGGGCTATCCGCAGGGGCTGGGCGGCGACGAGATCCCGGTGGGCGCGCGGATCCTCACGATCGTCGACTACTACGACGCGGTGACGACCGAGCGTCCGTACCACAAGGCGCTCACGAGCGAGAGCGCGATCGGGCTGCTGAAGCACGAAGCGGGACGCGCGCTGGATCCGAAGCTCGTGCCGCTCTTCGTCGAGCTGCTGCCGTCGCTCGTCGCCGAGCTCGCGGCGACGGCGGAGCATCACGAGGACGTCGAACCGGCACAGACGCTTCCGGGATCGACGGCGGTCGGCCTCGTGCCGGCCGGCGCGACGAGCGCATTCGAAAACATCGCGCTCGCGCACCGCGAGATCTACGCGCTCTACGAGATCGCGCAGTCGATGGGCACGAGCCTCGGCGTGTCGGACACGATGGCGCTGATCTCGTCGAAGCTGTCGAAGATCGTGTCGTGGTCGGGGTGCGCGCTGTTCCTCCATAGTCCGGAGTCGGACACGCTCAAATGCCGCTTCGCCGCCGGCGTCGACGCGCCGAAGCTGCTCGACGCGACGCTGAAGGTCGGGCACGGGCTGTCAGGCTGGGTCGCGCGCAACCGGCGGACGCTCATCAACGGCGATCCGCGCGTGACGTTCGAGGCCGCCGGCATCACCGAGGAGCTCGCGCTGAACTCGGCGATCGTCTGCCCGCTGCAGTACAACGACACGTTCATCGGATGCCTCGGGCTGTATCACGTCGAGCCGAACCACTACACCGAAGATCACCGGCGTCTGCTCGAGCGGATCGCCGAGCAGGCCGGCGCGGTGATTCACAATTCGATCGTGTTCGAGCAGACGCAGGAGGATTCGCTCACCGATCCGCTGACCGGGCTGCCGAACCGGCGGTCGATGTTCGTGCACCTGTCGCGCGAGCTCGCGCGCGCCGAGCGGCTCAAGAGCGAGGTGGCGATCATCGTCATGGACGTCGACGGGTTCAAGACGATCAACGACACCTACGGGCACAACGTCGGCGACTACGCGCTGCGCGAGGTGGCGGGCGCGCTGCAGGGCGCGCTGCGGCCCTACGATCTCTGCGTCCGCTATGCGGGCGACGAGTTCATCGTCGTCATCGCCGATTGCTCGCGCGAGGCGGTGGAGCTGAAGCGGCGCGAGCTGCAGGCGCGCATCGCGGATATCCAGGTCGAGGTGCGCGCGGGCAAGCGGCTGCGGCTCGGCGCGAGCGCCGGCGCCGCCGTGTTTCCGCAGGACGGGGCCACATACGAACAGCTGCTCGCCGCCGCGGATCACCTGATGTATCGCGACAAGGCGTCGCGGCGCGGGCACATGCGCCTTCCGAACGCCGGCGCGCACGGCGAGTTCGTCGGCGCGGATCTGCTCGAGCACACGGCGGTCCGCCAGCCCGTCACGCTTCCCAGCCTCGCGTCGTAGGTCGCGCGGGGTCGGGCGGGTCGGGCGGGCCTGGTAGGCCAAAGGATCCGACCTGCCCGACGCGGCTGACCTGCCTGACCTGTTTGACCCGCCTGACCGGCCTGACCTATCGCTGCGAGACGTCGCTCGGCGGCAGATCGAGGTCGTCGACGGGCGTCGTCGAGCCAATCGCGTCCGGGCCCAGTCGTCCACTTGCCGCATCGTCCGGGTTCACCGGCGGGATGTCGGGTGGCTGCGGCCGTTCGGTCGGGCCGCCGGTCTCGGGTCCACCTCCGCCGATCGTTCCGCTGGTGCTGCCGTCGAGCGGGCCGTCCTTGCGTTGTATGGTCATGCGCCGCGCGCCTCGCAAGCCGTGTACCCGCGAGAGGACCTGATTAACCAGGTTGCTTCCAGGTTCTAACCAGGTTGAAACCAGGTTGAAACCAGGTTAGAACCTGGTTAAGACCGGCGGGCGAGCGAGGCACTACAATCGCGCGCGTGGGCAAAGACGACCTCGTCGAGCGGCGGCGGAAATTCATCCAGCGGCAGATTCAGCTCGACAAGAGCGCAGTGAACGTCGACTTCGCGGGCCGTGCGCCGCAGGGCAGCGGAGCCCGCAATCGCGACGGCATGCCGAAGCTGCCCGTCGGCCAGCACGAGGTGAAGAACTGGCCGGTGCTCGACCTCGGCGAGCAGCCGCGCATTCCGCTCGACGCGTGGACGCTCGAGATCGGCGGCCTCGTCCACAATCCCGTGACGCTCACCTGGGACGCCTTCACGGCGCTCCCGCAGGCCGAGGACGTCAGCGACTTCCACTGCGTGACGACGTGGAGCCGCTACGACAATCGCTGGCGCGGCGTCCGCTTCAGCACCATCGCGGAGCTCGCCGTCCCGCAGGACGACGCGCGCTTCGTGCTCTGCACCGGCTACGACTTCATGCCGGGCACGTTCATTCCGTATACGACGAACCTGCCGCTCCCTCGCGCGCTGGACGACGACGTGCTGCTCGTGCACACGTGGGAAGGCAAACCGCTGCCGCCCGAACACGGCGGCCCGGTGCGCATGATCACGCCGAAGCTCTATGCATGGAAGGGCACGAAGTGGATCCGCAAGATCGAATTCCTCGCCGCCGATCGGAAAGGATTCTGGGAAGTGCGCGGCTACTCGAATTCCGCGGAGCCGTGGTTCAACGATCGGTATGCGACCGAATGACGGATCACGGCTTCGGCTCGAAGCGATAGACCAGATACACAATCGCCGGCCCATCGAGCTGGCTGAAGCGATGCGGCATCCCGGCGGGAATGATGATCACGTCCTTCACGCCGACGTGCTTCGACTCGCCGCCCTTGTGCGTCCCGGTGTGGCTCGGGCCCGCGTTGAGGCGCGTGAGATCCGTCGCGGTCGCGTTCTCGAGCGATCCGCCGGTGACGATCGTCCCCGACCCTTCCGTGATCTGATAGATCTCGGTCACGCGATCGTGGATGAGGGCCGTCGTCTCGGCCTTGGTTCGCCGCAGCAGCGCGAGCGACGCCTTGTGGCCGCCGGGGACGTCGGCCGCCTTCACCGGCTGATCCACGACGTTGTTCGCGACCGACTGCTTCAGCGTCGACGCGATTTCCTCCGCCGTGATCACCGTCCCCGACGCGGCCTGCTGTTCGGCCGCGAGACCTATCGCGAGCGCAAGCAGTGTCAGCATGGCGGCGATTATAGGCGCGCCGTGGCACAAAACGTGAACCTCGACTATCCCGTGCGAGTGTGGCCCGGCGACCCCTACCCTCTCGGCGCAACCTGGACCGGCCTCGGCGTGAACTTCGCCCTCTTCTCCGCGCACGCGACGAAGGTCGAGTTATGCCTCTTCGACTCGCCTGACGCGTCGACGGAGCGCGAACGCATTGCGCTGCCCGAGCACACCGACATGGTGTGGCACGGGTTCCTGCCCGATGCGCGCCCGAACCAACTCTACGGTTACCGCGTGTATGGCCCGTACGACCCGGCGGTTGGGCAACGGTTCAACCCCAACAAGGTTGTCATGGATCCATACGCCAAATCGGTCGCGCGTACGATTCGCTGGGCCGACGAGATGTTCGGCTACCGGGTCGGCGATCCCGAGGCGGATCGCTCGTTCGACGAGCGCGACAACGCGGCCTTCGCGCCGCTTGCCGCCGTCGTCGATCCGGCGTTCACGTGGGGCGACGATCGCCCGCCGCGCACGCCGTGGCACAACACCGTGATCTACGAGATGCACGTGCGCGGCTTCTCGAAGCTTCATCCGTCGATCCCCGAACACCTGCGCGGCACCTACGAGGCGCTCACGACGGAACCGGCGATCGAGCACCTGCGGAAGCTCGGCGTCACGGCCGTGGAGCTGATGCCGGTGCACCACCACGCGCGCGACCGGCATCTCGAGGAAAAAGGGCTGACGAATTACTGGGGCTACAACAGCTTCGGGTACTTCGCGCCGGAGCGGCGGCTCGCCGCGTCGCGCACGCCGGCCGGCGCGGTGCGCGAGTTCAAGCGCATGGTGCGCGCGCTGCACGCCGCGGGCCTCGAGGTGATCCTCGACGTCGTCTACAACCACACGGCCGAGGGCAGTCACATGGGCCCGACGCTGTCGCTCAAGGGGATCGACAACGTCTCGTACTACCGCCTCGTCGCCGACGACATGCGGTACTACACCGACTTCACCGGCTGCGGCAACACGCTCAACATGCAGTGCCCGCAGGTGCTGCAGCTGATCATGGACAGCCTGCGCTACTGGGTGCTCGAGATGCACGTCGACGGCTTCCGCTTCGACCT